>SWCE01002953.1_pt2 | contig 61295 bp, 61 predicted proteins | sample 4690061 | NCBI WGS metagenome assembly SWCE01 (sample SAMN10267279, study PRJNA491770) | bioreactor metagenome | isolation source: DHS bioreactor inoculated with subseafloor sediment | place: Japan: off Shimokita Peninsula | collected 2012-10
ACCAATCCGTTTGTCATATCAGCAAATTATGGTTAAGGTGGAGGACATCGATAAAGTACAAAGGGTTCAGGAACAGATTCAAGAAATGGGTTACAATGCTCACAGCTTGAACGATATGCTGGAATCCATGCAGGATACTGCTTCCACCCTCCAGGCAGTGTTAGGAGGAATCGGAGCTGTATCCCTACTGGTGGCTGCCCTAGGTATTACCAATACCATGATCATGTCTATTTATGAACGAACCCGGGAAATCGGGATTATGAAGGTAATTGGTGCTGCTTTAACAGACATTAGACGACTCTTTCTGTTGGAGGCAGGGATTATTGGCTTAAGCGGCGGAATATTAGGTATTGGTATCAGCTATGGTGGCTCATATCTACTAAATCGAGCTAATATTCCTATTTTAGGAATGGGAATGATGGGAACAAAAATCTCAATTATTCCCCTATGGCTCGCCTTGGCTACCATCTGCTTTTCTACCCTGGTAGGATTGCTATCGGGCTTCTACCCTGCCAGAAGAGCCATGAAGCTTAGTGCCCTGGAGGCAATTAAAACTGAATAATTCAAAAAGGGAATCATCTATTCTGATGACTCCCTTTTTATTTTTATTATTCCTCACCCAGATCGGTGATTAGCTTTACAATAACCTCAACGGCCTTTTCCATAGCTTGTACCGGTATATATTCAAACTTACCATGGAAGTTATGACCCCCTGTAAAAATATTGGGGCAGGGTAGATTCATGTAGGATAATCTTGCCCCATCAGTACCTCCACGGATGGGCTTCACTAAGGGAGTCACTCCCACTGCTTCCATAGCCCTTCTGGCTCGATCGATAATCTCGATGACAGGCTCAATCTTTTCCCGCATGTTGTAATATTGATCCTTCATGGAAAGGGTAACTGTCCCTTCTCCATATTTAAGATTCATCAGCTTAACAGCCTCTTCCATCAGCTGCTTTTTCTTTTCAAACTTTGTCTTATCATGGTCTCGGATAATATATTGCATCTCGGTTTTTTCCACATCGCCGCTCATATTATTTAAGTGGAAAAATCCCTCATAAACCTCTGTATGCTCTGGCCTTTCCTGGGAGGGAAGTAGCTGGTTCAATTCCATGGCAATTAATACGGAATTAATCATTTTATTTTTTGCTGACCCTGGATGTACATTTCTGCCCTTAATGGTCAGCTTCACCCCAGCCCCATTGAAATTTTCATATTCCAGCTCCCCTACAGGCCCTCCATCTACCGTATAGGCCCAATCGGCGTTGAATTTTTCCACATCAAATAAGTTTGCCCCTCTGCCAATCTCCTCATCGGGAGTAAATCCAATCTTTACTTCTCCATGCTTAATTTCTGGGTGGGCGATTAAGTATTCTACTGCCGTAATAATCTCTGCAATTCCTGCCTTATTATCAGCCCCTAAGAGGGTTGTACCATCGGTTGTAACCAGGGTTTCTCCCACATAATCTTTTAAATCGGGAAAATCCTTTGGAGAAAGAATGATATTTTTTTCTTGATTTAACATAATATCTTTCCCATCATAATTTTCAACCAGTTGGGACTTCACATTTTCCCCGGACATATCAGGACTGGTATCCATATGGGCAATAAACCCTATTGTAGGGACTTTCTTGTCAATGTTAGATGGTAATGTAGCCATGATATAGCCATTCTTATCAATTGAAACATCGGTTAATCCAATTTCCAAAAGCTCCTTTACCAAATCTTCTCCAAAGGAATATTGGCCCCCTGTACTGGGGCAAGCCTCTGAATCAGGATCAGACTTGGTATCATATTTTACATATTTTAAAAAACGTTCCAGTACCTTTTTCATCAAAATCTCTCCTTCATTTAAATTATTTACTTCTATCATACAACAAATTTTAGATGTTTTAAATTAATTAATCTACTTCTTCCCATGGATTGATAAAAAAAGCCCCATCGCTAGAAGAGGTTCATTGTCTCCCTACCTGAATTGGGGCTTATGATTCGTATTTTATTGCTTTTCGGGCTCTGGATATTCTACACTAAAGGTTTCTACTGTTACTTCCTTCATTCTTTGGTCTTCCTCTGGTTTATCTCTAAAGTCCCGTTCTACTGAGACTATTCTATCGGCCTCTTCGATTCCCTCTATTACCTCACCAAAGGCCGCATATTGTCCATCAAGATGGGGAGAATCGGCAACCATAATAAAAAACTGAGAGCCTGCTGAGTCAGGATGCTGAGACCTGGCCATGGAAAGCACACCCTTTGTATGCTTCAAATCATTTTTAAAGCCGTTACTAGAAAACTCTCCCTTAATGCTGTAACCAGGTCCTCCTACACCAATTCCCTGGGGGTCTCCCCCCTGGATCATGAAGCCAGGAATTACTCTATGGAAAATAACCCCATTATAAAAGCCCTTTTTTACTAAAGAAATAAAATTGTTCACAGTATTAGGGGCAACCTCAGGGTATAGTTCTGCCTTAATTTGATTTCCACTTTCCATGGTTATGGTGACAATGGGATTTTGTGTACTCATTAACATCTTCCTCTCTTATTAATAATGACATAGGTTTGATACAAGTCCTACTATTTATCATACTACAGCTTCCTTATATTTACCACTTTTTTGTCCTACTACATAAAATGTCCATTATCAATAAAAAAATACTAAACCCCTCTGCTCTATATCAAAGCAGAGGGGTTTAAAGGAAGGATCTATTAAATTATTCTTCTATTTTTCTATAGGTTTTTAACCCATATATTCATGTCTTCAAAGCTCCCTGAAATGTTGCAGTTTTGAACCAATGTTCCTCGATACTCATACTCATGCTTTGCGATAACATGGTTCATTCCTGCAGATTTTGCTCGAGTCAAAGAAAACAGATTAGGCACATGCTTCTTTTCAAGCCGTCTTTCCAGGTGGTTAATAATATAGCTTAATAGGCCTTTTCCCCGATATTCTGGCAAGGTAGCACAATCAGTAATCTCTGCATTATTATACTTAGAATTAATGTCAGCAGAAGCAATGCTTACAATTTGATCGTCATGGGTCACAAGGGAGAATAGTGTTTCCTGCTCCATTACCTTTTTAATGTAGCCTGGTTCATTCATAGGGGTTGGATAGGTTTGAAAGACCTGACCATAAACCTGGGCCATTTCCATTACATCTTGCTTTTCAGCATTTCTGAGCTGAAATTGATAGGGCAGATTAAATTCCACTTCCCCCTCATATTTATTTTGGGCTGACTGAATAATTTGCTCCTGTTTTTCTCTAAAGGGACTGATACTTCTTTTGGGATTAATAAATTGAGAATATATATAGGCATCCTCACCATTGAAAAAGCCATCGATTTTTCCTTCCAGGGTCAAATCCATCTCTTCCAGTAGATTGATTTCCCCTTCTGTTCCATAGACACTGACCTTTTCAATATTGTGGAGCTTCTCTAGGCTTTCTATGGACTCCAGCTGATTTACTAAATTATCTTCTTCGTATTGGTAGAAAATCACCCTTCTATTGGGCTTATCTACTAGAATATCCTCTTGCTCATTTTGATTAATCATTTTTAATATTTCCATTCTCTATTCCTCCTCTACTCTTTTTTTCAAATAGATCCCTCCCCTTAACACAACTACATTTTACATTTTTTTACATTATAAGCTGAAAAAAGGGTACTCTGCCTCATCGTGAGGAAGAGTACCCAGATTTCGCCTAGAAGACTCATCTTAAGCCACCAAAAAATGATAGCCTACCACTGGCCCCAGGGGGACCCGTGGGAATCCCATCTCATTAACTGTTTTTCTTTATGGGTTTTGGCCCTTGAAAAAGCTTACTGCCATCTGCAAAAAGCATACCGCAGCTCACCCCTTCGCCTTATTAACCATAAATACTTCACATTGGTAATCGCTCATTGGATCATGATATTAAACTATTATAACATAAAATGTTAATTTATGCAAATTTTCTTGATTTCCTTTCCTAACACTCTGGAGATAGTCAAAATAGTATAGGAAATTGACTATTTTTTCTTGAGAACCCTATCAATAATACCGCCCCCTAGACAGACGTCTCCGTCATAGAAAACCACAGCTTGCCCTGGGGTGATGGCACTTTGGGGCTCATCAAAGACCACTTTACACGTGGTATCGGAGGTCATCAAGACAGTGACCCCATTATCCTGCTGACGATAGCGAAATTTAGCAGCACACTTTAATGGTGAAGTTGGACTCTGACCCTTAATCCAGTTTACATCAGTGGCAAGAAGCCCCTCAGAAAATAGGGCTGGATGCTTCTCACCCTGTACAATGTATAACACATTCTTTTGTAAGTCCTTACCCGCAACGAACCAGGGCTCTCCCGTTCCAGAGCCCCCTACCCCAAGGCCCTTTCGCTGACCAAGGGTGTAGTACATCAATCCGTCATGTCTTCCCTTTACTTCTCCATCAAGGGTTTGAATTTCACCGGGCTGGGCAGGTAAATAATGGCTCAAGAATTCTTTAAAGTTCCGTTCACCTATAAAGCAAATTCCTGTACTGTCCTTTTTCTTGGCTGTTGCCAGATTATACTCCTGGGCAATTTCCCTAACCTTAGGCTTGGGTAAGTGACCAATGGGAAACATGGCTTTAGAAAGCTGAAATTGATTTAGGGCATTCAAGAAGTAGGTTTGATCCTTATTGGAATCAGCCCCCCTCAGAAGACGATAGGCTCCTCCCTCACAATCTACCTGGGCGTAATGGCCTGTTGCCAGATAATCTGCCCCCAGGGTCATAGCATGGTCTAAGAAGGCCTTAAATTTAATCTCCTTATTACACATCACATCAGGATTTGGGGTCCTTCCCCGTTTGTATTCCTCTAGGAAATAGGTAAACACTTTGTCCCAATATTGTTTTTCAAAATTTACTGTATAGTAGGGTATCCCAATCTGGTTACAGACCTTGATGACATCCTCGTAGTCCTCAGATGCCGTACAGTAACCAAACTCGTCGGCTTCGTCCCAATTTTTCATAAATATTCCGATGACATCGTATCCCTGCTGCTTTAGCAATAGCGCTGCTACGGAAGAATCCACTCCCCCCGACATACCAATCACAACTCGGGTATCCTCTTTTCTCTTTTCCATGAAGTGTTCCTCTCCTTCAAACTAGATTATTCCTAAGAAAGTTTTATACTTATATTATCATACCGATTCTTGCAGGATTATACAAGGGTAGTATTTTTATTTTATAGTATCAATCTTTAATTCTTGAAAAAACTGTGGATCTCTTCTTAAAATTTGACGATAATATTCATCTCTATTTCCCCTATAGGGGATTGTTTCACCAAACAACATATTTTCCAGCACCTTCCTGGTCTGATTCCCTATACAACAGCCGTGATGACTATTACACTCCAAACAGGATTCAAGGGTTTCCATTAGACTTTCCTTTAATCCTTTAATCTCCTGTTGATTTATTTTTTCAAGGGGAATTTCCCATTCTTTTTTTACTAGGAAGGATTCTTTTTCTTGAGCCTCATATAATTGTTTTTTTAGGAACGCAATGGTCTCCTTGGCCCTGATGCAAGACACACTATCATTTTTTGTGAAACAGATATTATCTAAAGATCTGGTAATTCGCTGGGTATTGATATACAGCTGAGATGCCACCCGCCTGTAGGGTGTACTCTGTTCTTTGGTAATAGCTAAAGCTCGATTAATTAAAATAAGCATAGCCATGGCCAAGAACAAGAAAAATACTAGCACGGAATACCAGTTTATGTATTGAGATGGAATTGTATTCTTTAATCCCAATACACCGAAGAAAATAAATATAAGGGCAGCACCAATCTTTATGGCCACCTCGGGAATTGCCTTTCCTAATTTACTGCCAATGAAAATGCCGATGGCACTGGTGAAAACCATACCCAATACAGTGCCCATCAATATGAAAAGAGGATAGTTCCCCCGGGTGGAAAGGGTAATGGCGGTTAATTGAGTTTTGTCCCCCAATTCCCCTATAAAGAAGGCCATGGCCACCGTCAATACCGGTCCAAGACCTTTAATAGAAGGGTTTTCTTCCTCTTCTCCGTCAATCTTTAGGGTCCATAGTCCAAAGATCACAAAGGCCATGGCTGCAACCAACTGAATTATTTCCAGGGGAATGAATTGCGTTAAGTAAGTGCCTAAAAGTACTGCTAGCCCATGATTTAACAATGAGCCCATCAGCACTCCTGCTAACACCTTTTTTAGGGGATATTTGGTTGCAAAGGCCATGGCCAATAGCTGGGTTTTGTCCCCCATTTCTGCCATAAAAATAAAGAAAAATCCTTTTACTAATTCTAATACCATACCTGAACGCTCCCTCTCACCTTTTTTAAAATAACAAAAGCGAAACCTTTAGGTTCAGTAAACCAATTCTGGCTTACTCAACGTAAAAGTCTCGCTCCTTTAGTTCCGCTAAAGTGGATAGCACCAGACCCATAGGTCAGTATGTTGACGCTACCCGCAGCATGCTGCAGCTACTCCCTTTTAACTGTTTGTCTATCTTCCAGCTATTATTTTAACATAGCCTAGGGCCATTGTCAATTGAGAAATCAATAAAACTAATATACTGTTATACAACAGCCCCAGGCTTTTTACTACCTATATAAATTCTACTACATTCCGTACCCATTTCTTAGACAATACTCTGGGAATACCGAATAGGGCCTTTACCACCTCTTCACAGGACACCATGGCCACTACCCAATAGATTGGCAGCTTCAAGAAATGGGCTCCTAAAAAGGCCATTGGAACCCCAAACAACCAAACACTGGACATCTCTAAAAATAAAGAGTAGGTGGTATCACCACCACTTCTTAATATCCCGATAACCAATATGGTATTAAAGATTTTGGCACTGATAAAGAAAGCCATCACCTGTAGAATATTTTTGGCATTTCCATAGACCAGCTCTGAAATGTTATAAAAGCTTAATATGAAGGGAGCAGAAAAATACAGCATTACGCCCAGTCCAAGCCCAATCAAGGGACCTACAATTGAAAATCTGAAGGCGTAATCTATAGCTTTATCTTCCTCCTTAGCCCCTAGGATATTTCCAATCATTACAGCACAGGCATTTCCTAATCCCATAGAAACTACCATAAAAATCCCCTGAACCGTGTTGGCAATCTGTACTGCTGCTATGGCCTCGGTGCTAATTCGGGCATAGGCAATGGAGTACATGGTCATTCCCAGGGACCAAAAGCCCTCATTTAAAATTACCGGTAACCCTGTACGAATATACCGCTTAAAGAGGGTGCCTGATATATCCAGCATCTCTTTGAAGGTTCCCCCAATGGCCATCTTCTGTCCATAGATGATTCCCAACAACAGGGTGGTTTCAATGAATCTTGAAATCAACGTGGCCAGGGCAGCTCCCTTAACTCCCATCATTGGCAGCCCAAGCTTTCCAAAAATCAATACATAGTTTAATAGGCCATTACTAAAAAGAGAGACTACACTGACAAACATAGGCAGCTTAGCTTGCCCAATACTTCTTGCTGAAAAGGAGTAGGCAAAGCTAATAGCCGTTATCAAATAACTAAAACTAATAATTCTTAAATATTGGCTTCCTAGCTTAATCACCTGCACATCATCAGTAAAGACTCTAAGTATCAACTGGGGTATCAAAAAGGCTCCCAGGCTAAAGAGTAGACTCAGTCCTCCCCCCATTAACAGGGTGATTCCAATAATCCTTTTAATGTTGGTCACATCTTTTTTTCCCCAGAATTGCGAAGTAAAAATAGCCGCTCCGCTATTAATTCCAAAGAGCAGCAATACAAAAATAAAAAAATACTGATTTGCCAGACCTACGGCTGCAATTTCCGTTTCGCCCAGCCTGCCGATCATTACCGTGTCAATCATATTTAATGAAGAGGTGATCAGGTTTTGAAGGGCAATGGGTAGGGCGATAGCCAGCATTGTCCGATAAAAAACCTTATCCTTCCAGTTTAATTTCTGCATATCAATCACTCCTAAGCTGCATATAAGTTGATCTTATTATTATATCCTACTATAAACAATAAAAAAATACCTAAAAAAGTGCAATATAGCTTGTTCTATTATACACGCATAGTCTCCCATTTCCCTATTCTATAGGCGATTAGTATGACCATCATTTCAACAAAGTTAGATACCACAAAGCTTACCCAAACCCATTCCACAGGATACTTTAAAATGTTGACCACAAGAAATAACAGGGAAATCTGGGCACCCCACCTTCCTGCAACGCTGGAAATTAAATAGGGAACATTATACCCTGAGCCTGAAAAAACACTTCCTAGGCCCATCATAATACTGGACATCATAAGACTTGGTATAATAATTCGCATCATGGGAATACCCACTTCAATTACTGACGCCTCGGTGATAAAAATACGCATAATTTGGGCAGGAAAGAGAAAAGTGATTATTGATACTACAAACATGAGGAGGGCCCCATAGGCTGAAGCATATTTTGCTGTACTTCTGGCCCGTTGAAGATTTTCGCTGCCAAGGCATTGTCCAACAATGGAGCTGCTTCCCATAGAAAGTCCGATGAGGGGCATAAAGGCAAAATTAAAGAGACGGTTGCCGATTCCCATGGCAGCCACCGCATCGGTGCCATAAAAGGTAACAAATTTCAGCGTGAATATTCCCACCAGATTCCTTGACAGGGCCTCTGCTCCTGAGGGTAAGCCGATGGTAATTAGCTTCTTATCAATTTCTAAATTCAGCTTAAACAGTCTTTTTAGATTGATCCTTACCTTGGTTTTATTAGATAGTATAAAGCCAAAGCCCACCAGGAAGGTGACGGAAACCGAGATCACCGTGGCCAGGGCAGCACCAAATACCCCCAGTCCAAAGCCGGGAATTCTTGTGCCTGGGATGACATCAAACATCAAAATGGGATCAAGGACAATATTTAAAATGGCAGCAATAATCATGATAATCATTGGTCTTTTAGCATCCCCTACACAGCGAAAGGCGGTGTTGACCGTATAGGAGGAGAACATGACGGGTAGAAAGAAGATTCGTATGTAGCCATATTCTAAAGCCGCATTAAAGACCATTGCTTCCTGGGTAAAAAAGCCCAACAGAGGTTTGAAAATAATGGAAAAAATCACTCCGGCCAAGACAGCCATCAGAGCCTTAAAGGTAAGGGTTTGTTCAATACAAAGGCTGGTTCTGTCCTCATCACCCTTTCCGTAGCTTTGGGAGATCAGGGAAATAGAGCTGGTTCCTATCACTTCATTTAAAACATTGACAATCCAAAACATTGTTGAAAAGATTGTAACTCCTGCCACTGCATCGGCGGATATTCTGCCAATCCATACCATGTCAACCAGGTCATAGAGCATCTGAAAGGCAAAGCCCAGCATGGTGGGTAATGCAATGGAAAATAGATTACTTGAGATACTTCCCTCAAGCAGATTTGAAGCTGCCTTTTTCTCCATAAAAATCCTCCTTACCCTTATGTGTAATGTATTCTGTATTTTTTTCTAATGGCTCTCGTTTTAAAGCCAGAAGAATAAAGAAAATACTTTCTATTGTGATATAATCTATGTTACCATTTTAATAATAAACTTCAAGGCTTTTTATTGATTTATCAAGCCATTTACTTTACTGAATGAGGTGAGAATATGTGTACATTACTATTGGCCTATCAAATTCATCCTCAATACGACCTAATCTTTCTGGGAAATCGAGATGAGTTTAAAAATAGGCCCACCCTAAGGGCCCATTACTGGGAATCTCATCCTACTGTATTGGCAGGAATAGATTTAGAAAAGGGGGGTACCTGGACAGGCATTACAAAAGAAGGCAGTCTGGCCTTCATAACCAACTACCGAGATTTTTCGATACCCTCCCATTCAATCCTTTCAAGGGGGTTTTTAACCCGTGATTTTTTAATTCAATCGGTGGGGCCTTTGCCTTACCTTCAGGAGGTTCAGCGCAAAAGGAAGGAGTATGATCCCTTTAATTTAATCCTTGGCAACCGAAGGGAGCTATGGTTTTACTCTAATATAGAGGATAAGATTACGCCCCTTAAACCGGGTCTCTACGGTCTGAGCAACGCCCTGCTAGACACACCCTGGCATAAGGTAACCAAGGCTAAAGACCAGCTTCAAGCCTTACTTAAGGCCCCCTTTAAGGTGGACCAGCTCTTTGCCATCTTAGATAGTACCGAGGAGGCTCCCGATGATCAACTTCCCCATACCGGGGCTTCCCTAGAAATGGAACGACTGCTTTCCAGTATCCATATTGACAGTCCTGATTACGGAACAAGGTTTAAAACCGTTATTTTAATCGATAAGTCAGGAACAGTTGAATTTCACGAGGCATCTTTAGATCAACAGGGACAATGGAAGCGATCGTCCTTTCAGTTTCAACTGGAACAGTAACAACCCTTTATAAAGGGGCAGCACCCATTACAGGTTTTGCTGCCCCTTCCCTTTTATTCCTTTAAATATCGGTTAAACCAGCTAGTAATCTCCTCAAGCCTTCGAGTCCTGTGCTTAGGCTTACCGCTACGGCTTAGCTCATGGTTTTCTCCCCTAAAGATACACAGCCTTGAATCTATGCCATGATATTTTAATGCTGTAAACATTTGATAGACCTCTGTCATCCAGCAACGATAGTCCTCATCGGAATGGATAAACAGGGTCGGGGTCTTCACCTGATCGGCATATTTCAGTGGAGAATGCCACCATAGCTTATCATGATTATTCCAAGGGGTACCGCCCTGCTGATCATCCACAAAGAAAAATCCGATGTCTGTGGTGCCAAACTTAGAAATCCAATTGGATATACTTCTTTGGGATGCCGCTGCCTTGAATCTGTCAGTATGGCCAATAATCCAGTTGGTCATAAAGCCCCCATAGGAGCCGCCGGTTACCCCTACCCGATCTTGATCAATATTAGGGTATTGTCTTAGGACCTCATCGGTAAATTTCATGATGTCCTCGTAATCGATGGTTCCATATTTTCCTCGAATATCAGCAAAGTCGTTACCCTTGCCGTCGCTTCCCCGGGGGTTACAGAAAAAGACAAAGTAGCCCTCATTGGCCCAATATTGCATTTCGTGATAATAGACTTCTCCATAAACGGTTTTGGGGCCACCGTGAATATCCAATATTGCGGGATATTTCTTTGATTCATCGAAATCCACAGGCTTCATTACCCATCCATCAATGGTAATACCTGGGGCCGTTTCAAAGCTTAGGGCCTGGGGTTCAACCAATTGAATTTCGTCAACTACCCATTGATTGAAATGGGTTAATTGTACTTCCCTTTCTCCCTGTAGTTGATAGAGCTCCTGGGGCTTCAATCCCCTTAGGGCAATCAATAGTATCTCGTCATCCTTCACAGTATAACCATCAATTGAACCGCTACTACTGGTCAATCTTTCTAGGGTGCCTTCTTTTAAATGAAGGCGATTTAATTGGGCACTGTTTAATTCAGTGGTAATAAAGTATAGATACTCCCCATCAACCTGATAGGGCTTTGAGGACCCAAATCGAATGTCTGTCCCTACAGAACCATGCAAGCTCATATCCAAGGATGGGGTAAGGCAATTGATCTCCCCGTTGTTAAGGTCTAATCTATAAAATAGCCTATTTTCATTAATGCCATAGTGTTTCATCTCTGTACCAATGAAGACCAGTTGATCGTCATTGATAAAGCTACAATAATCACAGGAGAATTGCCCTTCCTTCAATAGGGTCTTAGCTTCCGCTGTTGTCAAATCATAGAGGCAAATTTCGCTGGTTAGGGAAGCTACCCCCTCAAAGGATTCGCTAATATAGGCGACCTGATTTTTTCCTTCGTTCAGACTAAAGGAAGTTACATTATGTCCTTCCTTTGATAGGACTCGGTATTGATTATTGGTTAAATCGTATGTATAAAGTCTGTTTCTCTTTTTGTTGGTAAAGCCCTGTCCATTGCCCCAAAAGGGAATTTCTTCAACTACCTCGTAATCCTGCTCTTCCTTACGTTTTTTCAGTTCCTGGGATCGTTCTTCCTGGGTGAGCTGACTTAAATCCTTTTCCATAGGCCCGTCGATGGCTGTAAAGATAAAGGAGCCTTCTTGTCCCTCTACTATTTCAGTCACTTTAAGGGGGATACTAAAGTATTTTTGAGCTTCTCCCCCCTGTATATTGATTCGATAGAACTGGGTAAGGCTTTCTCCCTCCTCAGCCCTTTTTTGATCCTGGGGATCCCTTAGGGTAGAGAAAATCATGTGGTTGCCATCAGAATGCCATATGAAATCAGCCTCCTTGTTAAAGGTTGTCAACCTAAGGGCATTACTAGTTTCCATATCATATAGCCAAAGATTAGAATGATACTTGTTTTCTTCAAGGTTTGACTCATGAACAGCAAAGCCAGCGTACCTGGAATTAGGAGACAGCTTAATCCCCGATAAGAACTTATATTTGATAAACTCATCCAACTTCAATTTCCGCATTAATTTGTCCTCCCTTTTTATTCTTATTCTTTATATCTGCTCCTAAAAATAAAATCCTATATCCATTTTATCAAAAATAAAAAACCATATGTGTAAAAAGTATTATTTTTATAAATTTTTTGAAACTTTATCGCTTTATTGAGATGAATCTTTCAAACAAAAAAACAATTAGGAGACGATTAAATCGTCCCCGTATAATTTCTCGCTGAAGCTTTTTTGTTTTTAGCCTTCCCTAACCTCTGCTGAAATTAAGTCCTTTCTTCGGTATATTCCCAACAGAAGCCCTACCAACGCCATGTTTACTGTAAAATTAGCACCCCCATAGGAAATAAAGGGCAAAGAGAAGGAGGTAATGGGGAAAAGGGCAAAATTCATTAGGATATTCCCCAGGGCCTGCAGGGTAAATACTGTAATAATGGCACTGGCCATATATTTCCCACAGCGGTGATGGATGCTTCTGGTAGCCATCAGCATTCTTACAATTGCCAGGGCAATAAGGATTACTACTAAAATTCCAGCAAGCCATCCGAAGGTACCAATTAAGTAGGTAAAGATAAATTCGGTATTGACACCGGGCAGGGTAAATTGGGCTCGGCCTTTGTGAATTGTATATAAGCCTTCTCCCCTTCCAAAGAGCTTGGCCTGGGATAAAATCCTATTGGCTACGCTATGCTGGTACCCCATCCCCAGGGGATCAGCTTGATAATTTAGAAAGGAAAACAATCTTGCACGAAGATACTTGGAACTGGTGATCAGTATTAAGACCACGCCTGCAAGGCTGCCGCCATAGATGGAAAATAAATATACCCTACGATTCCCCGTAAAGGAGGTATCCATAATAGCAATGGTCAGCATCACCAGAAAGCCGCTTCCTAGCAGCATAGCACTGGGAAAAGAGGGATAAATCATGCACAGGGCCATGGCAGCCACTGCCAGTCCCAATAGCTTTAGCATTCCCATTATGTTTCCTGTGCCATATCTTCCCAAGAGCCCTGCAAAGGAAATTAAGAAGAATGGTAGTACGATAGATACCGGGGAAAGATTAAAGCTTCCTACCCTAATCATAATAACCCCCTGGATGCTATAGGGGGATTGGGATGCGATCAATAAAAACAGCAGGGTACCGCCATAGATGGTAAGGGCATAGTTTTCAAGTCTGGTATAATCAAAATAATAGCAAGCAATACAGGTTCCAATCCCGATGAGGGTGTACAAAAAATATCGTTTGGCAAAAAAGCCGATAAGAAGTTCATTTCTGGCTATGGAAAACAGGGTTCCACCGCCTATTAAGACCAAGGCACCAATTAATAAAATAATTGACCACTCAGTTTTGGGTCGATGTGTTTTATGTAGATTTCTCCCAATTTCCACTGGGTCCCCCATTTGCTTCACAGCCCTTAGGACTGCTTCCTCCTCTGGCATCCCTGTCTCCATATATGTTTCCATCTGGTCGAGTATATGGCTTCTAAGCTCCTCTGAAAGGGCTTGATGAACTTCCTTTGATTTAACCTGCTGACATACGGTCTCTAAAAACTCGGTAACTTCCTTATTCAAGGCAAGCACCTCCAATCACCCGATTAACCCCTTTAGTATAAAGCTGCCATTCTGCTTCCTTTTCTGCCAGCAGCTTTTTCCCTCCCTGGGTAATACGATAATATTTTCTTTTACGGGCTGAATTGGTATCCTCCCAATAGGCCTCAATCATTCCTTGACTTTCTAGGGTATGCAGAATCGGATAAAGAGTACCTTCCTTCAGGGTAAAAATTTGTTCTGATCTGGACTCAAGCTCCTTAATCATTTGATAGCCATACATATCATCGGAATTAAGGAGATTCAAAATTAACATCGTCGTGCTTCCCTTAATTAATTCCTTATTAATTTTCATCCAATACCTCCTATATCTATGTATTGTATATCTATATATTATCCTCCCATGGATTTTTTGTCAATCCCAAACATATTTCGATTAGACCAAATAAAGCAATGAATTCAAAAAAACAAGAGTCTACCTGATTACAGCAGACTCAAATATTACTATGATCTATTTTACCCCTTCTGAAACTATATCCTATCTTGAAAAATTCATTCTCTAGCTATGGGTCCTTAGGAAAGCCTTGCCATAATCCATAATAATCTTATCAATGGAATCCTGGGCCTTCCATCCTAATAATTCCCTTACCCTGTCAGATCTAACTTCAGAAAATGCTTCCTCTTGAGGATTACTGCAGCTTAAGACAGAAGATGAACCACAAAGACTAATGATTTTTTCTGCTACCTGCTTTACCTCCATGCTGTCATGACTAGACAAATTCAGGATTCCTTTAACCATCCTATTCCCCAGTAACAATCCCTCCAAGGCCCTTATTAAATCCTTCACCGATAAAAGCTGTATTCTTCGATTCTTAGGAACAAAAACCTCGATAGACTCTCCCTTGATTGCCCTGGAAAAAAAGTAGGGAACAATGGCTTTGTTTTCCTGCTTAATTCCCGCTATATTGACAGGACGAAGGATTACCAGCTTTTCTTCTTCAACCTCCCTTTGACAGATAAGCTCAGCCTCATACTTGGACTGTTCGTAATAGGAACCCGGTGCCAGGGGAGAGGCCTCGGTAATTGGCCTACCCTCTTTAGCATAAAGATTAGCCGTTGAAAAAAATATAAACCGGTTAAAGCGTAATCCCTTGGCGACATTTTTCGTTCCCACCCCATTGATTTCCTTAAATTTGTCATAGGGTAAATCACTGTTGATATTAGTCTGGTTCAGGGCAGCCAGATGAATTATGGTATCCACCTGTAGGTCAAGGGTAAAGGGCTGTGTAATATTGCGGGGAAAATAGTCTTTAATATGGTTGGTATTCCCCTTAAACGCCTGATCCAGGCCAAGGGCAAATATCTCATGTTCCCGGCCCAATTCTTCAATGATACTTCTGCCAATAAAACCATTGGCTCCTGTTATTAAGATTCTCATTTTTTCGTCACACCCTTTTCTACCACTACTCAATCCAACGATAAAGCATAAAGGCCTCGGCATAGTTAACATTGATTTCAGCTCCCCTATACAAGGCGGCCTTCTCAATTGTCCCAAGGGTTCTGGTTTGTACTTGATTTTCAGTCGTATAGAAAGAAAGGGCCTGTAGCTTTACATCAATGTATTCATCTATACAAATGAAATAATTAGGAGTAAAGTTACGGCTGGACCCAAAAACCTCGTAAAACAAAACCTTTTTTAAAAAAGGGGCCTTGGAAGGTCGGCACCATACCATTGAAGCCTCATGAACCACCCTGTGATCTGCATTAATATCGTCGTTGGAGTGGGTATAAATTATTTGTGGTTTGATCTTAAAGATTACCTGCTCCAGGGCAGTTACAATTTCCAGCTGTGGAATGGTGTCTAACATGATGATGGGAAAATCATAAAAAAATATCTCCTTTACACCCAACAGCTCTGCCGCCCTTCTGGCATGACTTCTGCGGGTTTCCACCAGCTCCTTTTGAGGATAGCGGACCGAGGTACCACCACAGAGGAAACAGATATAGACATTGTCACCCCCCTGGATGTGCTTTGCTATAGCACCACCACAGCCAATTACTTCATCATCAAGATGGGTTGCAATTATTAATATATCCATGACTTTCCTTTCCTTTCTTAGGCTCTTTTCTCCTTTAGAAAACCTCGTTATCACCTAACACAATATTAATTTCCTCTCCTAGGGTTACCATTTGTCGACTATAGGGCTGAATGGCAATCAGATGATTCGTTTCGGTGCTTTTTACAAAGCCAGCATCAAGAAAGCTCCTTCGGTAGATACTTGAATCCCATACATTTACACGTTCAAAGGACTCTTCAAATCCATCGCAGCATTGAATCAACCCCTTAAAAACCGCTTCATTAGCTGCTTCCATATCGACGATATGGAGCCTGTTAGTAGGCTCATAATATTTATAAACCCCATAGCCCAGGGGCTCATCATCTTGTAAATACATCAATATTTTGTAATGTACCAGGGGCTTTTCCAGGTAGCGCCACTGAAAAAACACCCTATCCTTGATTACCGAAAATGTACGCTGTTGTGCAAGGCGATAAGACAATTGCTCTAGCTTTACTTTGTATTGAGGGTAATTAATTTTGTTTAAAGGCTGTATTTCTACAGGGATTCCAGTCTCCTGACCCTTCTCTCGCTTCTTTTCCAGGAAGTGGATCTCATCTAGAAAGGTCCATCCTACCCGTTTGTGACCCGGTACTGCATTTTTATTAGGTATGCCAATGGCCATCTCTATCCCCTGGGAAGCTGCCTGGCCTAAGGAAAAGCTGCCCAGGGTGGTAAAGAGCTTTAGTCCCTGATATTCCGGATGGACAAATACGTTATTACACAGGGCACCCTTCACTACCCTGCCATTGAGGACCATCCATTGGTTCAACAGGCAGTAGCCTGCCACCACCTTGTCCCCATCAAATACACCATACATTGAATTTTCATTATGATGAAAGAGCCAAGCGGCCATATCCCGATGAAGCCTTTGATTAAAGGCGGCCTCCCAGGCTATAATAAATTGTTCCTTTTCCCATTCCTTTGTGATTAACCGATAATCCAATCTATTTCCCCCTCTTCGATTTCTATTTCTTCAGGGTCTCTCAAATATTCCTTTGCTTTCAGCAGCTACCTTCCCATCCCGTATTTTGATTAACCGATCTGCCTGCTTCATAATATCAGGGTCATGGGTAGCAATAATAAAGGTGGTCTTCTCATGCTTCTGCAGCTCCTTTAAAAGCCCCAGAATATTATTGGTGTTAGCTGTATCTAAATTGGCAGTTGGCTCATCAGCCAACACCACCTCTGGCCTTGTAACCAGGGCTCTGGCGATGGCAACCCGCTGCTGTTGTCCTCCAGAAAGCTCGTCGGGGCGATGATCTAAAAATTCCCTTATTCCCACAGCTTCCGTCAGCTGATCAATACGACGCTTCCTTTCCTCCTTGGGAACTCGATTGATTAACATAGGAAAATCAATATTCTCATAGGCAGACAAAATTGGAATCAGATTAAAATTTTGAAAGATAAAAGCGATTTTCTCCTTACGAAAGCGATGGATTTCTTTATTTTTCATTAGAAATACATTTTGTCCCCCGAAAATAATTTCTCCCGAGGTAGGGGTATCAATCAGGCCTAACAGATTTAAGAATGTTGATTTACCTGACCCTGAAGGTCCAGCCACACAGATATATTCCCCCTTTTCAATCTCAAGATTAACGTCATTTAAGGCATTGATAATGTTTTTTCCCATCTGATACTTTTTGCACAAATGATTGGTTTTTATAATACTCATAGGCCATCCTTCCTTTGCATCAAATCTGCAATGCTAATATTTTTCATCCAGGGCTGCCCTTACGGCCCATATGTTAAATATCTCATCGGGGTATTCCATCAGCTTTTCATTTAAAATTGTCACAACACTGTATTTTCCGGGTTCATAGGGTGAAAAAAAGGTGTATCTCATTGGTTTTATGTTGCCATTAGCCTCCATTACCTTATCGTATTCCACGGTTTTAATATGCTTTTGGGTCTTAGAAAACAGCTTTGCATAGATAGGATAGTATCCTTCCTTATTAATTTTCAATTCGATTCCATGATAGGGAACATTTCTGCTGATGGATGTCAGCGCAATTATCCATGCCTCGTGATCCTCTTGAATGATTTCACCCTCATAATGATTTGAAATATTTAGTCTCATCATATCTCCATGGGCAATATCGGTACCTCCAAAGGCCATGCTGGAGGGAACCTGCATAAATCGATCTGAGTTGCGGTCGTAGATCCATATGTCCTCCTTGAGCATTAATATATCTGTATTCTCCCAGCTGGGGGGCGATAAATATCGTAGTAAAAGGTATTGGTTGTTGTCTTTAGCCTTCATATCAATCAAATACTTTGTTCTTTGATCCTGGTCAATTACTTCCATCTCAACTGAAAGCAGGGCATTGGGATTCATTCTTTTATCCATCTCCACCAGGATTTCCTTAACCCTTTGCTGATTTTCCTCTTCATTGGGCCCTTCTTTGGGCTTCTGCTGATTGATCCCATCGGCAGCTGCGGTTAAAGGGCCCCTAGGCAAATAAAGGCCGAGGGCACTGAATAATAATAGGCAGATCAGGCAGACAACGATTCTGTAGTTTATTTTCATAGCTCACACCTCCTAGGCAAAATCAACCTACTCATCAATTTCCTGCAAAGCTGCAATGGGTGAAACCTTCAGGGAGGATCGCAAGGATGTCAGCGAAATCAGCAGCGTAATCAATAGGACACTGAGTAAAAGGGTCAGGGCTGTTGATAGATTAAACTGCAAATAGAAGGTGCTTCCCCCAAAGGCCAATTGTACCCCCGGATTAGTGGAGGAAATTTTTAGGCCATTAATTAGTTTTTGTAATCCAAGGCCTATAGCAACTCCAGTTATCGTAGCCACCAAATTAATAATTAGGATTTCTGCTGTGTAAACCCCTATTAACAAGGATTTCTCGGCTCCGATACAATAATAGGTCCCGATTTCCTTTCGACGATCAAAAAGGTTAATTAAGATCATATTGATGATCCCGATCATCACAAAGAAAATCACAAGATAGGTCAGGGCTGAAATCATGGTTCTGCCGGTACCGTATAACTGATCGTCCCGAACATAAATGTCATTGAAATCATTGAACTCAACGTCTAATCCCTTGGAATCGGCCCATTGATTAAGGTTTTCTATCCTTTTTTCAAGGGACTGACCCTTTTTTAAATCGATGTTAAGGAAGTTAGCCTCCTGGGAGGTATAACCAGACACCCCGTTATAGCCCACTAAATCTGTGAACACCAGAGTGGTGAAAAAGGGATTATCAATTTTGGGCCGATAATAACCTATTACCTGGAAGTCCTCAGAAACCACATGGTTAAAATGGTCACTGCCTAAAACAGTGGCCTCCTTATTGACCGCTATCTCAAGCTCTGGCTTATTGACAATGTTTAGTAATAGCACGTTTTCATCCTCCGGAGTGATCATTCTTCCCTCAACAATATCAATTTTAGAGGTTAAATATGAAAACATGCTTTCATCAACCCCACGGAAGCTAAGGTTTTTAAATCGTTCCTCACGGATGTACAGGTCTAGGGTAACGGGGATGGTTTTGACAAAAACATCCTCTACATAATCCAGCTTTAGCAGTTCTTCCCGAAGGGGTTCATATTCTGTAATCGTCATTTCTTTCAAATCCTCTGAATTGGAATTGGTCTTATATAGATCTGCGTAGCCCCTTTTAGCAGCTACAATTTGTGACCGAGGATTATCCAGGGCCTGGAATCCGTTACGAAAATTAGATACCCCACCATCGCCAAAGGCCAGAAATAAATATAAAATGGTACTGACAGCAGTGAAGATTGCAAAGATGATGGTATTCCTTCTTTTATTGGCAAAAATATTCCTTATTCCCAGCTTTATCATTAAAAACAGTCTGCTATCTATTGCTTTAAATGGATTTATCTTCAACTGCTTCCCATGACTTAGTTTTCTTCTACTAATCTCTCCCTTTAATAGCTCCACAATGGTTACATTCCTCAGCTTGATAGCGGGAATCATGGAGGCAAGAAGCCCCGGTATCATGATTAGTAAATAGGCCTGAATAAAATAATCGTATTTAAAAATAAAATGCAGCTTTCCCTTTGGAAAAAATACGATGCCCCCTAGGCCATTTTGGGATAGGTATAGCAATAAAAGGGCCATGGGAATGGAAGCAGCCAGCCAGGCTATGGTCATGACTACAAAATTTTCTCCTATAATCACCAGAATATTTTCCAGGCGTACCATGCCCAAGGTCATGACTGTTCCCATCTCCTTACGTCTTCTAATTAAAGAGATGGTCACAATATAGGATACGAAAAACACTGAAATAATCAAAAACAGAAACACCAGCACCCTAAATACCAGGGATACGCCGATGGCAATGGGCATATGGGTTTTATTTCCTATGTATTGATAATCTACCACCTTGTAATCAAGGCCCCGTTCTTCAATGTAGCTTTCAAGCTTTGCCATAACCACCCCTATGTCTCCCTCGTCATGGAGTCGAATGAGGTATGCAGTACATTGGTCAGACTCTACATCAATATAGTCTTGCAGCACCTCCAGCTCAACAAAGTTATAGCCATAGAATTCTGGAATTCCTTCTACATATCCTACAAATTCAATGGGAATTAGGGTTGGGGGCCTGGTATCATCGGTGGATTCAACAAAGAGTCCCATGGGCTTATTTAAGGCTATCCCTTCAGGAACCTCTGCAATTACATCGGGATAAACAGCTTGAAGCAATCTTTTATTCCAGTTTTTTAATTCCCCTTCATCTTGAAAGGATAGGGTTTTAATTTGGTCAATGAGGTACATTAGATGAAACTGATGACCTTCCCTATATTGAGCTGGTATTTGCTCATAGAGCTGTGGATTGGAAAGAATTTTGTTTAGGTCTTGAATAAAGGCACCCGTTCCCGTTGCTCCTTCATACCCCTGATTATCTAATAGCTGAGGAAAATCCTTACTTATTAGTCTCTTAAATTCCTCCAGTTCCAGTTCGGTAAGCTTAAAATCTTCCTCTGTAAATTGACCGATATTTTGAATTACCTCATTTCGTTGAGGAAGCCACCTTACAAAGGGAATAGATTTTGTCCCTTTCTCCACTGTTAGATCATTGCTTCCCTCAATGGTGACTATGCCGGGAAAAATTCTTTTAAAATCCGCAGCCCTTACTCCAGTTATGGTCCCTCCTGACTGGACCTTTCCCTCTAGGGTATAAAAGATTCCACCGGTTTCAATAATCGGTGTTCCCAGCTCAACCTCAGTCAGTGTATTCACGTATTGGTTAAATTCATCGTCAATTTCAAGCAGGGGTAATCCCTCTTTTTGTATTGATGTAAAGGAATCCTTTAGCCAAACCGACTCTGGGGAATAGATATTGATATGGGCATTTCTAGCATCAATGCCTAATTGAACGTATTCTTCATAAAAGCTGTCTTGAAAGCTCAAGCTCAATATGGCCATCATGAAGCAAACTGAAAGTAATACAAAGAATTTTAGCCCTCTTTTTTTATGTCTTGTTATTCCTCGTAAAATCAATTTTAGATATAACATATTTTGCCCCCTTACTAAGTACTCCATAGATAATCGATTGGAATTGCTGTGGCCATTATATAATCGTCCTTTAATTTCACTCTTATTCTAATAGGGTATTTCATTTGTGCTAAGGCTATGACATATTCTTCTTCTCCCAGCGTAGGGTCGATTCTTACGGTCAGCCTGTTAAAGCCAATGGAAATCCCTAGGCCCAGGGCCTTGCTAATAGCTTCCTTTTGTACCCAGGCTCGATAAAAGCTTAAGCACTGCTTTTCTTCTCCATAGGCCCTATAGTAGTCCATTTCCTGGGGAGATAATACTTCTGGGGCCAATAGGGGATGATTCAAATTCCTATTTATTTTTTCAATATCGACACCAATATGGGAATCTTTTATGATTCCAACCAATAAATAATTCTTTGAGTGGGAAACATTGAAGCTAAGGCCCTCCCCCTGGTTCAGATAGGGCTTTCCGTAGGAATTATAGAAATAGTTTACCTCTCTAGGGTCCCGTTCCATAAGGCTTCCTAACAGTAGGCGGGTAATCCCCTTTCGTAAGCAATAGCGAAGCCTGCTCTTTTTCATCTTTATGGCGTTGCTTTTTCTTTTTTCCTCCGGAGAAAGAAACTGGGTTAAAGTCCTTTCATAGGGATAGAAATTTTCGAGATTTGCCAGCCAACAATGCTGTTTTAAATTATCAATTTGGGTGAGCAGTAATTGATTAAGGCTGCTCATTTGTCTTGGTTGAAAACAGCCCAAACTCATCATTTAGAGCTTCTACCGCTTTTTCATAGCCCATGGCATGTAAAAAGGACTGTCTGTATTTTTCTAGGCCTGACTTCATCTCTTCATGATAAAGTACCTTCATCACTTTATTCCTTAGCTTATTAATATTGACGCGCTTCTCAATATAGACAGCGCCACAGCCATACTGCTCTACTAGCTTTCCATTGCTCACCTGTTCTGCCGTTATGGGGCAAATCAATAGGGGGGTCTTGTAAAGTATCGCATCACTAATACTGTTAAAGCCTCCGTGGGAAATAAACAGAGCGGAATGCTTTAGTACCTCCCGATATTCCCCCAGACTTAGATTATCGTAAACCTTAACATTCTCGGGAATAGAATCACGGCTAATTTTGTTGTTTTTCGCTCCTCCAAAGGATATGACTACTTCATAGCCCAAGCCCTTAGTTGCCTCGATACAGGCATCCCAAAAGGTGTCACTGAAGGCAATGGTCCCCAGGCTGATGAAGATTTTGTCCTTATGCTCAGGAATGGCACTATCCTCCCGGTAGCTGGGCCCTATGAATTTTACATGTTCTCCGTATTCTTCTCCCCCGGGGTGAAATTCCCGTGAGGTCATTACAATGGTGAACTTCCCCTGATGGGACATGATTTCCTGGGGCTTATCAGTAACCTTGCCATATTGTCTTTCGATACGTTTCTTAATTTGATTGAATTTAAGCACATAGGGAAAATGCAACAGGGCACTTTTGATGAGTCCCAGGGCAAAGGAGGGTGATTTTTTAATGACAACGGAATCGCCCATCAAAGAAGAGAAAAAGTAGGCCATTGGAACACCATAGATTCTGGCAGCAATCTTTCCCCAGATGGCAAGGCTGTCACACAGAATCAGGTCCGGCTTTTCCTTTTCTACCTCTTCTTTCATAAAAGGCAAAACCCTTTCTGTTAGGGTGTAAAATACATAGATAAAGGCAATAAATTCATGAAGCCGCTTATCCTCCGCCAATTGATGATAATATGCGTTGAAATCGTCAGGATATTTCCTTAGCTCTATATTGTGAATACCTTTAAATCTAGGGAAATATTGATCAAAGGTATAGTAAAGTAATTTGATATCCTTTTTGGCCAATTCTCTGCACATATTTAGCTGAGGATTTACATGACCCGAGGCAGGAAAGTTAACAAACATTATTTTCTTCAAGGATACTTTCCTCCTTTTCCTTCTGTTCCTCCAGCTCTCGCATGAGTATGGTTGCCTGATAGAGCTGCTCGAAGGTTCCTGCATCGGTCCATTTTGATTGAAGCATTCCATAGGTCAACAGGCCCTGCTCGGCGTAGAGGTTTAATACATCAGTGGTTTCATATTCATTTCTTCTACTTTTCTTCAGCTGCCACAGCAGAGAAAAAACCTCAGGCTTGAAAATCCATAGTCCTGTATTCACATAATTAGAAAAGGGAACCTGGGGCTTTTCCACCAGCCTGGTGATTTTATTTCCCTTAAATTCCACAACTCCGTATTTACTGGGATTATCGACCTTAGTGATTAGGGTCTTGGCCTGAAATTCCTTCTGTTCTATTTCAAAATCATCTACAAAGCCCTTGATATTTTCGACAACAATATTGTCCCCCAGAACCACAACAAAATTATCCTCCATTACAAATTCCTCTGCACAGAGGAGGGCAGCCCCGGTACCTTCGCTTCCCTCTTGAATGGCATAATGGATTTTAACGCCCCATTCCTTACCTGTCTGTAAAAGTCTGAAAAAGTGTCCCAGGTATTCGCCAGAGGTTACGATGAGTATCTCCTTTATCCCGATTTTAACCAGAGTTTCCAGGGGGTAATAGATCATGGGCTTCTTATAAACTGGTAATAGATGCTTATTGGTCACCAGAGTTAACGGATGCAGCCGCTTGCCATGGCCTCCTGCTAAAATAACACCACGCATAGATAACACCTCCCTTATTGATCTTTCTTTATTTTTTGCTTCCCCAGAAGCCGCTGATATATCTTTTATCTAGCTTCTCCTTCAGCTTTTTCCAATAATCTGTATGGGAAACATACCAATCCACTGTCTTTTTCAATCCTCTTTTTAGATCATACTCCGGTTTCCAGCCCGTGGCCTTTAATTTTGATATGTTTAAGCTATACCTGAAATCATGGCCTGGCCTGTCAGCCACGTAATTGATTTCCTCCGGGCCTCGATTAAGAAGCCCCAAAATCATACTTGTCAATTCTAAATTAGTATATTCCTGGTCTGCCCCTACGTTATAGACCTCACCGTTAGTTCCTGTATTGATCAAATGATAGATGGCACTACAGTGATCATCCACATAGAGCCAGTCTCTTATTTGGCTTCCTGACCCATATAGGGGAACCTTGAGCCCCTCCAGCAAATTGGTAATAAAGAGGGGAATTACCTTCTCGGGATAGGCCCAGGGCCCATAGTTATTAGAAGCTCGAGTAATAATAACGGGCAGATCGTAGGTGGCATAATAGCTATAGGCCAATCGTTCTCCACCGGCCTTGGAGGCAGAATAGGGGTTTCGGGGCTTTAATTCAGAGGTTTCTGAAAAGCTCCCCTCCAATATTTGACCGTAGACTTCATCGGTGGAAATTTGAATAAACCGTTGTATCTCCCCCTTATTTGCCAGAGCATTTTCCAAAAGCACATGGACCCCCAGCACATCGGTTTTTAAAAAGGATTGTTGATCCTTAATGGAACGATCCACCGCCACCTCAGCGGCAAAATTCACCACCACATTAGCCCCTGCCATGGCCTGCTTCACAATAATAGGATCACAAATATCACCATGGACAAATTCAAAGTCTCCTCGTCCCATAAATTCTTCAAGGTTATCCATGTTGCCCGAATAGGTCAGCTTGTCCAACACCCGTATCCTCACATCTTCCTCATGGGAGTATAGATAACGTACAAAATTAGAACCAATAAATCCTGCTCCCCCGGTAATTAAGTATTGTCTCATCGCCTTCGCTCCTTCTTAACGGCTATATTTTTTATAAACAATGGTTGCATTATGCCCTCCAAAGCCAAAGGAGTTGGACAGGGCCGCACGGATCTGCTTCTCTCGGGCTTGGTTGGGGATATAGTCCAGATCTAATTCCGGGTCTGGATCATGATGGTTAATGGTTGGCGTAAGGGTAGAATGATAAATGCTTGATACCGTAATAATCCCTTCTATGGCCCCGGCGGCCCCAAGGGTATGGCCCAGCATTGATTTTGAAGAAGAAATGGGAATTTCCTTTGCCCTTTCTCCAAAGCATTGTTTGATTCCTAGGGTTTCGTATTTATCATTTAAAAAGGTAGAGGTACCGTGGGCATTGATATAATCTATTTCTTCGGGGCTTACCCCTGCATTTTCCAGGGCCATTTCCATTGTCTTGGCCATACCGACTCCATCTTCCTTCGGGGCGGTAATATCTGTGGCCTCACTGGTAATGGCGTAGCCTGCCACCTCGGCATAAATTCTTGCCCCTCTTTTAAGGGCAATTTCCTCTGACTCCAGTACCATAACCCCTGCCCCTTCTCCCATAACAAAGCCGTCTCGGGAAAGGGTAAAGGGTCTGCAGGCCTCCTGGGGCTTTTCATTCTGAACTGACATAGCCAGAATTTGATTAAACCCTTTAATACATTCCGGTTCAATGTGGGAATCGGTTCCTCCCACGATGACAATGTCTGCAAGGCCTGATTTGATAAATTGATGACCAAGCCCAATGGCATAGGCAGAGGACGCACAGGCGGTAGAGACATTAAAGTTTGGTCCCTCCAGACCATATTTCAAGGAAATCCAGGCACTGGGGGCATTGGGCATAGATTTGACAATAATGTGTGCATCGGATTGCTGCCGTTCCATTTGGTGATAGGAGGTAGTAATGACCCCCATAATGACAGCAATTCTTAAAGGATTATATTGATTGAAGTCAATTCCACTGCTACTAATGGCCTCATGGGCAGCCACCATGGCCATTCTGGTGGTACGGGTCATCTGCTTTCTTTCCCTTCGGGAAATTAACTTTCCCGCTATGGCTTCAACGTCCTGGCTTACTTCAGCTGCAATTTGCGTTTCATGGTCATCAGGATTAAACAGGGTAATTTTTTTTACCCCTGATCTGCCATTTTGTAAATTTTCCCAATTTGATTCTAAATTTAATCCCAAGGAGGATACCATCCCCATTCCCGTTATCACTGTTCTATTTCCATTGTTTATCAACAAACTAATCCCTCCTCTCCATAATTATGCAATTGGCTTAATGGCTTAGTGTAAGGTAAAAAACGAACTTACCCATGAAATAAAAAAACCGATAAGTCCTCTGGTTGATATACTTGGTCTCCCAGGGTTTGATGGCTTTCCTTTAAAATGGTCATAAACGCTTTTTCCCCAATTTCCTCCAGCATTTCAAATGGAGAATGGTGAAACCCAAAAACCTCCTTAACCGCATCATTGAATTGCTGGGGATTTATCCCATAAAGCCTGATATAGAAGGCCATTTCATTAATTAATAAGGCCTTAAGCCTTTTGATAATTTCTTCACCATAGGCTCCTTGATCCGGAAGGAACTTAAGGCTTGTGGGATACTCCAGTTCATAGGCCCTTAATCCCAGTTTCCCTGTTCCCCCTCCGTAGCCTTCTTCTATCAGTCTTTGAGCCTTTTTGTATAGGGGTATGTAGAGCTTTTGATAGCGTTCTTCAATAAAATTTTCAATACTTTTGACGATAATATTTAAGCCTGTGGAATCAATAATTTCAAATAAGCCAAAGGTTAGAAGCCTTTCCTTTAAAAGATTGTCTATGGCCTCTGCCGTAAGATAGCCCTCTTCATAAATTCTGTAAATCTGAGTAATCAAGGTGGTAAACATTTTTGTCAGGAGCATATTGGCCTCTTCCTCCAGTATCAAAGGATTTTTGTTTACCCCTTTCAGTAGATCCAGAACCACCTCTGTATAGAATGGCTCTGTCGCTTTCATCTTGTTAATTTCAACGATTTCTATTACTTTGACAGGATAGAAAAAATGAATTCCAAGGCATCGATGGGTGGTGCTGCATTTCTCAAAAACTGCGCTTAATGGAATGGAGGAGGTGTTGGTTGCCAAAATACATTGGGGCTTTACAATTGCTTCCAGGTCCTTAAATAGCCCCTGCTTAAGCTCCTTATCCTCAGTTATGGATTCAATAATAAGGTCACAGTTCTTGATGGCTTCATAATTGGCAGAAATTACGTAGCTCTGCCTTTTTTCCCTATAGCTCTCCTCACTTAGATAACCCCGCCTAAGGCCTTTGGCCAGCTGCTTCTCAATGGAGGCCCTAAGAATATCTACCTGCTCCTGCCTTTTACATAATAAGGTAAGCTGATGATTATACTGGAAAAAATAATTGAAGATGTCTTTTCCCATTTTTCCATCACCAATAATACCAATATTCATAGGCTTACTTCCTTTCTGGGCATCGTTCTTCTTTGGTCTTGATTGCCATAGATTGAAAAATATTTTTGTGCTGATCTTCCACTCAGTCGATACAATGCTGTGAGTCTATCGTAAAAGTCCTTTTCAGGCAGCCTGGTCTTTAAAACTGCGTTGGTTAAATTGTAGTAATCGTAATCTCGTATGACAATCTGGTCCTGCAGTTCTGCCCACTGCTCTGTACCTGGGAAGGGGGTTAAAATGGTAAAGCCTGAGTTGTATATGGGGTTTTCTTCAACGAAACGAGCTACCCGATCAAAATCTGCTTCACCATAATCCGGTCGAATAATATAGTTTCCACTGACGTAGATTCCCGCTTCATTTAGTATTTTCAAAGCCTCTTTAATGTTAGCTACGGTGTTATCCTTTCCATATTGGGCCAGCTCTTCATCGCTGGTGGCCTCCAGACCGCAGATGGTTACCTTAAGGCCTGCCTTAGCAGCTAATTCAATAAGTTCAGGGTATCGAATCACCGTATCAGTCCTTACATCAGCGATATAAAAATGCTTGTTTAGACCCTCCTCAATAATGCGGGTAAAGAGGTGCCTTACTTTTTTGATATCACCAAAGGTATTGGAATCACAAAACCGTATTACAGGATACTGATCCATTTCCTTCAGTTCTCTAATGATGGAGTCAACCTCCCGATGAAAATATCGTCCATCGGTCATCTGCCAAAGGTAGCAAAAGTTGCAGCGGTGGGTACATCCCAGGGAGGTGCTTACATAATGAACCTTTTTATCAAGATGAGGAATTCGATAATCATATTTATCGGTTAAGGTTCTGTTGGGTGATGCATTGTCTAATAAAAAGTCCCGCTTAAATTCCTGATAACTTATTTTAGCCAGGGGCTTTGTGAAATAAAAGCTGCTCCCTTGATTGATTCCCAAGCCAGGAATTTTTGAATAATCTGCCAGTTCTCCCCTGGCCTTGTATTCCTGTACCACGTGATAGAAGCTGGATTTTCCCAGACCAAGGGCTAAAATATCAGCCTTAGATCCAATGAAATCCTCAGGGCAGGAGGAGGGATGTATGCCGCCAACTATGGTAAGGATTTTGGGATTGATTTTCTTAACAATCTCTAACAGCTTCATAACGGAATTGTACTGGGCTGTTAGACAGGTAAAGCTAATCACCTGGGGCTTAAAGTCCTCCATTTCTTTAATGATTGCTTCAATGTGATCATAGCTATGGTTTTTATCCAGCTCGGCTTTTTGATCAAGAATCATGACATTTTCTTCAGGAACCACGGCTGCCAGCTCGTTCAGAGCCAAGGGCGGCCCTACCAGGACCCTTCTGGCAATGGCCTTTCTACCTTCTTCATCGGCATATTCAAACATCCTAAATTTATAGGGAATCGGGGGATTTACCAATAATATGTTCATCCTTTATCGCCTGCCTTATGATTTTATTCAAAGTACTGTATTGTAAATCCAGCCTGCATAAACTTACTAACCTCCATTACAAAGCTAAAGATTAAGTCCCCATTTTGAAAGACCTTGTTGCTTTTCAACAGGGTATCGATAGAAGTAATGGCTGCCGGCGGCCCAGCGTAGCCAACCTCTTCAATGGCACTGTAAAACTGATCCATTCTAATGTTCAGCTCGGTACATTCCTTCATAATGCTTTCCCGCACTGCCCTTGAGGGCATATTGACGACAAAGTATTTCAAGGCTGATAGATCAATCTGTTGAGTGTCTAGCATTCTCTTCAAGGCGTTATAAAAGATCGTTCTATCATTTGCTTCTAGGGCATATTCCTTCATCTCATTTAAGTAGATTTGTCTCACGTGGTGGGCTCCGTTTTCGTAATCAACCAGAGGATTGCTCCAGTGGCTGGGATAGCTATTGGACATGGCAGAACGCTTTTTTCCCCCAGCGGATTCTACATAGGTATTTTCCAAATAAAAACCGCAGTTCTTCTCTTCCACTGCCGAAAGGACAAAGGCCCCTGCCCCGTCACATAGATACCATCTCAAAAATATATCCTCTTTGGTCACCTTCTCTTGGTTATAAAATTCTGGTATGAAGCATGAGCTTGCCACATGGGAGGAAATGACCAGGGCGTTTTTATACTCCCCTGATTTTAATAGATTATGGGCCAATTTAATTGCCTTATAGACGGAGGTACAATTGGAATGTATATGAAATTCTCCACAAATTTCAATTCCCAGGGCCTCCTGTATCCTGGTGGACAAGGGGGGAAGCTGGTGGGAATAGGCACCACCGAAGATTAAGAGGTCAATGTCCTTTGCTTCAAGGCCCGCATCCTTTAGGGCCCCTTCTGCCGCCTTTACTGACAAACTGAGATTATCTTCATCAAAGGTTCTTGTTTCATTATTAAAGGCATAGTGACAGTATTCGATTCCTAGCATCTCCTTCATAATAGGCTGAATTCTTTCTACCCATTTTTGAAGCTTAAGGGGGGCCTTTGTAAATTTTCCTAAATAGTTATTTATTTCTTCAAATTTAATTGGTTCCCCAGGAAGATACGCACTTGTTCCTAAAAGCTTTACATGCATTTCCATAGCTTACAATTCCTTTCCTTGGGTTAGATTAATTTGCTGATAGGCCCTTTGAAAGGCCTTTACATATTCCATGCCCTTAGCTTTATCATAGGAGGTTTCCTGATTCAGGATAAAATCCATTAGTCCTTCACAAAAGCTGAGGGTTTCCTTTTTATCTACAATCCCATCAATTAGGCCAATTTCCAAGGCCTCCTGGGCCGAAAGGGTCTCTCCCCTTAACACCAGCTCCAGAGCTCTCCCTAACCCTATCAGCTCCAAGCTTCTTAAAGTACCCGTTACCCCCGGTAAAAGACCAAAGGCTGATTCGGGCAGGCCCATCAAGCTCCCTGTGCCACAGATGCGAATATGACTGCATAGGGCCAGTTCAAAGCCTGAACCAAAGCATAGTCCATTAATGCTGCTAATTACCGGGATGTTTACGCCATTAAAATAGTCAAAGGCGGTACGATTTTCCACATACCAGACAGGGTAGGCAACAGGGTTTCCCTCACCATCAATGATACTCTGTTGAACCACGATTTCCTTTAGCTGCTCCACATCGGCCCCTGAGCTATAGTGCCGTCCATGGCCCCTGATGATGATTCCCTTCAACCCTTGGGGAGCCACATGCCCTCGAACCATTTGAATAAACTCTCTTAAAAATTCAGGGGTCATTTTGTTGGCTGGAGGATCATGGATGACCAGGTGCCCTATATTGTTTTTAATTTCAAGATATAGTTTTTTTCCTTCAATTTTCATAGGATGACCTGCTTTTTTCGTATTCTTTAATGATCAGCCTGCAGAATTCCTTGGCTTCCTGCTCTAGCAACAGCTGACGGTTAACCTTTAATCCCAATTGCTTATAGTGCTTAAAGGAGTTTAAAATCCCTTGGATTTGCTCCCCATTTCTCCCCTCCAGAAGCCCATTGACAAATAACTGTAATTCCTCATTTGCTTTTTCCATGTCAATGATTCTATTGATAAATCCCCTTTGATACAGCTCCTGGGCCCCCAGGGTTTGATTTAGCAATGGGCTGTACGACGAAGGTTTTTCTTTCCCTTTCCTTCCCATAAGCAGCCTACAGCGTTCCTGGAAATCAAATGGGGATGCTGACTCCTTTGAAGGAAATTTAATTGATAGATTTGCCCCACCCAATCGAAGGTCTGAAGCCATCATCAACGTTAAAAATCCTTGACTGCACTGGCCTCCTGCCACCGCTATAGAAAGATAGGAACTGCTATTAAGCCATTGGTATACTTTTGATTGTAAGTCCTTATCAAGGTTTTCTTCTGTTGCTTTCCCTTGATCGATCACAGCTAAGGTGGTAGTACTGCCATCCTTCATATTATTCTCTATCATTTCTTTATAGGGCAGAAGGTCTGTCAAATCACTAATGTACAAAAAACAGATGGTGTTTACGATTTTAAGATGGGAGCCTCCCTTTTCCATCATCATAGCTCCTTTCCCCTGTCCAGTTCATCCTTTATAAACTGTGGTAATTCGTGGATAATTCGGTCCGTAGAGACCATGAGCATTTTTACACTTGCCTTAGTTACCCTTTTGCCCGTGTCCTCACGAAAAATATCTTGACCGGCAATAAGATAATTCCCCTCGTAGTGCCACTGACTTCTGATCACAGCACTATCAAAGACCCTCAACTCACCAATATATTTTATCGTTGTCTCGATTACGATTGCCTGAAGAGATTCCCTCAGCATATAATCAAGCCATTTAATTTCCTGTAAAAATTTCCAGCGGGCCACTTCTAAATAATTTAGATAGACTGCATTATTCACATGGTTAAAGGAATCCAGCTCGTAGCCCCTTACCTCTAGGTAATACTCATGCTTCATTGGTTTTTTCCTTTCTTTTCCGTTGGGTTTCTTTTATTAGCTTCCGCTTTAATATTCCATACCGCCAGGCCATAAAGGGAAGATGGGGCGGCCTAATAAACAGCCAGTAATAGATGTGTACAAGACGATTGACGGCCCGAAAGCGAAAAGGATGCTCATAAAGTACGCCATCTTCCTTTGCCGTAAAGTGTCCTGCAATTTCACCCTCGATTAATCCCCAGACCTTAGCCTTATATTGCCTGTTGGGAATTACCTCTACAAAGGTAAACCGATAGGTAAAGGGAGGGAAAAAATAAAAGGTTCCTGTACAGCCTTCGTCACACTTATCTTGATCAAAACGCAGCCAAACAAAGGGGAAAAAGCTTACCCACCGGCGGAATTTTTTTGTATCATAGATTTGCTGTACAAAATCCTCAAGACTTGCTTCCTCTGTTTTAATGAAAAGGGAGGAGGGAAAATCAAATTCCGGCGGTGCCTCTGTCAAAAAATAATTTTTTATTCTTTTTAGCATGTAGAAAACTCCTCAAAAGTTTTTGATCTTAAAAATTCCTTTTAATTGGTGGCTAAATTAACGATTTCGTTTTCGTGCTCATATAAAAGACAGGCCGTTTCGATGACTTCTCCGATGGTTTCAGCAGGATTTCTTAACAAATATTTTCCTATGGATTGCAGTTGAATATTTAGTCCATATTTCTTTTTCATCAGCTCGACCAATTCCACAAACAAAAGGGAGTCTCCATCCAGATCATCTATTATGGAGGTTCCATGATTCAGCTCCCCCGGGTCTACCTCACATTCCTCAGCAAAAAACTCGTACACTAAAGCCTTTAATTCTTCCTTTACTTCTGTTGTTAAATTTTTCATGGTAATTCCTCCTCATTATTTTTTTAATCATTAAAATTCTTCACCAGATCAATGAATAGCTGACCCTCTTTTTCCAGTGCCACTTCTTCTGCTTCATATATTCCATTGTTAACCGATTGTACTATATAATTGATTTGCTGTAATGATTTCCCCTGGGTTAATTGCTGTATCAGCTTTATTGCTGCTTCCTGATGGGTTTTATTCGCAACCGCTTGATCGATTAATCCTATTGTCAATGCTTCTTCAGGTGCAACGGTTCTTCCAGACAAAATCATTTCCAGGGCCTTTTCTCTACCAATTTTTTTGGCAAGGCGAAGGGTTCCCCCCAAACCTGGCATGATGCCTAAATTGGATTCCGGCAGGGCTAACATTCCGTTGGCAGTACAAATTCTATAATGACAGCTTAGAGCGATTTCCAGACCTGCACCAAAACAGGCACCGCTAATTGCTGCCACAGTAATAATCGGTAGCTTCTCTATGTAATTCAGCATTTCTTTCCCTTTTTTGAGGCTGTTTTGTAAAAAGTCCGGGTCACTCATATTAGCCTTTATATTGTCTACATCAGCCCCCGCAGAAAAATGTCTTCCCTTCCCTTGAATAATTAATCCCCTGCATTGTTCCTTGTCTAACCATTCCTGTAAAAGAGCTGTCTCTAAAAAGTCTGCCTGGTTGATTTTATTTTGGGTACCATTATCTATTGTCAATATTCCAATTTGATCCCTTACCTCAAAGCAAATCACACCTGATCTTTTTGGCTCTGGCGACTTCATTACAGGGCTGACCCTAAATTCACAATTTCATTTTCATGCTCATAAATGAGACAGGCAGTTTCAATTACTTGTCCAATGGTTTCAGCAGGATTTTTCAGTAGATATTTCCCGATGGCTTGCAGTTGAATATTAAGGTCGTATTTCTTTTTCATCAATTCCACCAGTTCAACAAAGAGCAATGAATCTCCATCTAAGTCATCAATAATGCTGGTTTCTTCATTTAACTCCTTTAATTCCACCTCACATTCCTCAGAAAAAAATTCGTAAATCATGTGTTTCAATTCTGCTTTCAATTCTGGTGTTACGTTTTTCATTGCACTGTCTCCTTTCTTTGTTTTTCATCATTATCTTTGATGGCCAAGGCCTTTTCCTTTAGATATTGCTTCTTCTCTTTTTTGTCCTTCAAATCTAATAGTCGGCAAAGCAATTGGGAAATCAGAAAGCCCTTGATACGGTCTCCCAGCTTCAGCTTAATGTTTAGACCTACTCCTGAAAGCAGCACCTCCATGGATTTAACGGCATCATAATCCACTACCCCTGTGCTTTCCAGGTAATCCTCCAGCTCTAGCTCTTGGAACCGTTTAGCTGTGGGTTTTCCATCGGGGGTAAGGCCTCTGTAAAGAAAATATTCTGGCAGCATCCCCGGTTCATCCCTTAAATCGATGGTGGTTTCTTTGATGTAATCATCTGCTATATCTGGATCCTTTTTTCTGGCAGGCCATTGGTAATCCTCCAGGGTAAGTCCGCAATTGACATTGAAGGCGTTTTGCAGCTGATAGATACGATCTCCTGCATAAAATATATCTCTATCGGTTAAATCATAGCCATACAGATTATTCATGATCTCGGCAAAGTCTTGGAAAAAGGCATTTCCTGTGTTAGGCAGCCCATGGATTGCAAAGATACAGATTCCAAGACAATCTACAATATATTTGTAGTTTTCATGCCACCATACAACTCTTCCTTTTTGGTCGGGGTGGGCCATCACCTTTTTTGCATCTACATTGAATATATATTTAGCCACAATCTGGGCAAAATAGCCTCCTGAAAGCATGGTAAAGGGGAAATTTTTTAAATGGTCACCCCCCCTGGTGGAGGTAATATAGCCCAGTGACCAGGCCAGTCGGTCCTTAGATTGGGTTCCTGTGGTAGATTTATTAATGCAAAAAGCATAATCCTCTGCCCCCAACCGCTTTGCTGCCCGATAGGTACCCTCTGCAATGACATCACCTATGCCTTCACGACTGATGGTTTTATGGATAAGATACTCAATCTCTTCATCGTCTCCAAAGGCTATGGTTCTTCCATCTAAATCCGCTTCTGTAATAATGCCTCTTTCCAGACATTCAATGATTAATCCTATAACACCAGCCAATTCAATGGTATCTACTCCCAGATAATCGCTTAACAGCTTTAAATGGATAATGCCTGCCCAGTCGAAGATTCCTAGATTAGGACCCACGCTGACTGCCGCCCCATAGTCAATTCGATCTCCCTTTTCCCCCTTATACTTTCCCTCTTTAATTTCATATTCTTTGGAACAGCCTACAGGGCAAGCATAGCAGGATTTTCTCTTGGTTTGGAAATCTGCCTTAAAGGACGCCGGGTAAATATTCTTTGTTTTTTCATCATGGGCAGATTTACAGTTTCTAACGGGAATATGCTTATCCTTGTCGTAGGTCTCTAATAGAAAGAGGGTCCCATTTACACTACCCATTTTGGATACCACAGAGCCTTTACAATTCTTGATCCATAAATCCCTGATCTCCTTAATTTTCTCTTGATTATAGATGGGAGGCTTGTATTTCTTTCCTTCAATTACAATGGCCTTGAGGTTCTTAGCCCCCATCACGCATCCCATACCCATTCTCCCTGCCGCATGGCATTTAGACATGATGACACTGGCATACCGAATCAGATTTTCTCCCCCTGGCCCAATACAGGCTACTTCACAACCTTTACCGTGTCTATCCATTAATACGTCCGTCACCTTATCGGTCCACATTCCCCAAAGATCAGCAGCATCTAGAATGGAGATTTCATCGTCCTTATTAACAAACAGATAAACAGGATGATTGGCCTTGCCTGTAAACACTAGATGATCAATGGCCACAGAACGCATTTTTATCGTGAAGTCTCCCCCAATATTGGAATCCCCGTATCGATCTGTAATGGGGCTCTTTGCGGTGATGGTACAACGATTTCCAGCCAATAGACCAGTTCCCACTGCTGGGCCTACTCCAAATATAAGTACATTTTTATCTGAGAGGGCATCATGATACATTGCCTCTGAATCCAGTAAAAGCTTGGTATTGATTCCAATTCCGCCAATATATTTTTTTCTCATCTCCGGCGTAATCTCTTGTCTGGTAATCTTCTGATTTGTCAAATCCACATAAACAATATGATTATCCTTCACTTTTTCCATTCTTTACTCCCCATTTATTTTTCTAGTTGTTTATTACTATCATCTCTTATTTTTTTAATTTTCCGTTAATTTTCGATAAAATTTGATATACGATGACAGCTATTTATCTTACCTACGCATCTTGAATACTAAGTACCGGCCTGGGCTTGGCATAGTTTTTCTTAAGTTTTTGCACCTTTTTAAAGCTAAAGAAGTGCCAGTCCAGATTAATAGTCTTTGAAAATTTAACAACAGAATCATCCAGGCTAACCTCTATAAAGCTGTAAATTCCTCGACTGGCAATTTCTTCAATGGAAGTTTTCCAATTCATTCGCCCCGTCATATTTTTGATGAGCTCTTGTTTTAAGTCAGGGGATTTCTGTAGTATAGCCTGGTTAAAGCTTGATATAATAGGAATTTCACAGTCATAGACCTGTAGACTGGAAACAAACTTAGTATAGGCTTCAATTCCGTTGGCAGCATAGTGAGAATGGAAGGCATAGGGTACGTTTACACTTTTAACCTTAAGGGCCCCCTTGCTTTCTGCAAGCTTCATAGTCTGATCAACGGCCTTTTCCATGCCCGATATTACAATACAGTACCCATTATTTTCGCTGGCAATTTCCACCAGGAGCTGTAGGTTATTTTCCCTAATAATTTGATCCACATTCTGGCAGCTCATTCCTACGATCACTCCCATGGACTCTCCCTTTCTCTGGGCAAGCTTTGGATATTGATAAATACGCAAAAGCATATGCAGACCAGCTTCAAAGGAGATCGACCTTCCACAAGCCATAGCCGTGATTAAACCCATACTGTAGCCTAACATCAAAGCAGGTCTAAGTTGATAGCTGGCATAGCTCTGATACACGATATAGTCACAGGTGTAGATGGCAATCCAATCGGTAAACATCTTGTCATGATTAGTTTCTATCCCATGAAATAAGTAATTCCAGAGATCCATATTGATTTCGTGCCGAATAATTGAGCAGTAATAGTTTAATATTTCCTTCTGTTCTTCATCCAACTGATGAACAAAATTCTGGTATTCTGCACCAACCCCTTGAAATAAGAAAGCGTACTTTCCTTCAATTAATTTTTCCATTTTGTCACCCCACAATATATGTAAACATTATTTAATTCCCTTTACAAAATAATTTCCCTAATGTTATTTATAGAATATAATTTGATTATGTCACATATTCAAGGGAGATTCAAGTAATATTTTGAGTATTTATAACATTATTGTAATTAATTTATATACATTTTTGTATATTCCCTGGAGATATTCTGTATATTTTATACAGCAATTTCCAATATTTTTATGAATTTATTAAAAAATACTATCTTTTATTACTTGTATATTAGTATAAATAGCATTTTTTTAGTACAATTGTAATTATACTATTGAATTGGTTTTAATTGTTAATTAAGTGTTATCAACATGTTAAACTTTAATATGTTACAAATTTACTGATTGCTTTGAATGGAATATGGTTAGCCAATAGAAAAAGCCATTAAACTATTTCATTATTAGAAATAGTTAATGGCTTTTAGATGTAGATTTAAATTTCAGGACTTTTATTCTATTTATCCTTATAAGCTGCCACATTCTAAATTCACTTCATCCTGGCAGACATCTACCCAAACTCCATCGGTTAATCGTTGAAGCTCCTGGGGTGATATTTTCAGGGCTGTATAGCGAGATCCTGCTGCAGGATAAACAAATTCAAGGTCCTTTATAGAGGAATCTAAATAGACAGCTAAGGGTCTTTCCAATCCGAAGGGGCAGAGGCCTCCTACGGGATGACCGGTTACAGTCTCCACCTCCACATGGTTTAGCAGCTTTGCCTTTACTTGAAAATATCGCTTGTATTTTCTATTATCAATTTTGGCATTCCCTCTGGCCACGATTAATATATTTCGATCTCTCAATCGAAAGGCTAAGGTTTTGGCTATATAAGCAGGTTCCACCCCTAGGGTTCTTGCTGCCAGCTCCACCGTTGCTCCACTGTCAGATAACATAAAAACGGGGTCTGGTAATCCCCTATCAATGAAAAAGTTCCTAACATTTTCTACACTCAATGGAAATCAGCTCCTTTTTGTCTTTTATTGTTAGAAAAGAAAAAACCTCTTTCTTAATGAAAGAGGAATGTTTTTGTGTTTTATCCCCTCTCATCTTGCGGTCATACCGCAGGAATTGGCACCGCTGCTTACAATTAAGCCGGTTGCCGGGTTTCATCGGGCCTTTTCCCTCCACCTCTCTGGATAAGAGTATTACTATCTGATTCAATAAGCTAATTATATTGATTTTAATTAATATCAGCTCCCTTGTCAAGGGATTTTATTGACATTTATCATATTGTTTACACCATACCATATGGTCATTAACCATTCCGACGGCTTGCATATAGGCATAGCATATGGTTGAGCCTACAAACTTGAATCCCCGTGAAGAGAGGGCCTTACTCATGGCATCTGAAATTTCAGTCTTAGCTGGCACTTGGGAAATCTCTGTCCATGCATTGACAATGGGTTGATTATTAACAAAGCTCCATATATAGCGATCAAAGGTGCCATATTCCTTCTGAATCTGGAGAAAGGCTTGGGCATTGGTGATCAGGGCATTTATTTTAGCCCGATTTCGTATAATGCCCGGATTAAGCAGGAGAGAATCCTTTTTCTCTTGATCATATTGAGCAATTACAGTGGGATCGAAGCCATCAAAGGCTTCCCTCATAGTCTCTCGCTTTTTTAATATGGTATTCCAGCTTAATCCCGCCTGCATTCCCTCTAATATCAGCATTTCAAATAATATGGCATCATCATGAACCGGCTTTCCCCAGGCGGTATCATGGTATTCAATATCGAGACTGGTTTTAGCCCATGGACATCTTTTTTCTTCCAAGGTATGATCTCCCCTCTCATCTATTTGTTAAATCTATTATACCCTATTTTTTCAAAACTGCCCATAGGCCAGCAGCCAAAATGGCGCCAGGTATAGAGAGGTATGCCAGCTTAAATTCCCTTGTTTGAGGATCTTCATTCTCTGCTGCTTTTTCCTCTAATTCAACCACCCTGACAGGAAGCTCCTTCAGCAATGCTGTCAATTGATCACGATAGGCTTCCTCGTTGTTTTCTTCAAGGATATTAATCTGCTTAAAAAGTCCCTCACCGGATGTTATGCTTTCAAATTCCATAGCTTCATTTGCAAAGGCAACTGGCACTACTCCCTGAGGGCTTACAGGGGTGAAATATCCATCTCGCTCATTGAGAAACAGCAGTACCTCATTTCCCCCTGAGTCTAAATCGTAGTGGGTGCTTATGTTCTCCGGCGGTGTTGCTACTGTCATATGGCTTTCTTCACCGGTTCCTTTTAAATAATATTTTACCTGTACCCCCCAACCAATTTCATTGATCCCCTCTTTTTTCACCTCCCCGGTTTTCCCTTCTATCACCCCCACAATAATGGTATCTGCTTGAGTCACCAGATCCTCTGGGGTTAGATAGGCCCAGCAGGCATTTGTGTAGCTTGCCGTCATCAGAAATATAAGCAGGCTCATCATCAAGATTGATCTTATACCCTTTACTTGTCTCATATATAGACCTTCCTTTCTTTTTTTCTTTAGACGGCTTTGAATTTATTTTGGTTCCTTAAACAGGAAAATTAAAGCTATTCTTAAATCTAAGTTTAGCTGCAATGGGTCCCTCAGGGCTTTATAAAATTCCTATACCTCCGCTAACATAACCAATTGTAGTATTAGCCAGGGTCTCTCCCTCTGCTGTAGCAAAAAACACCATCATAATTCGAGTCTGGGCAGTAATAGGGATCATCAGCCCATTTATTGCTCCACTGGCCACATCACCAACAGTAATATTTGGTCCCAGGGCCGGTGCTAAGGCAATCTCCGTTCCAGCAATTGCCGTAAATACATTATTGGGGATCGCAGAAGCATATATTCGAGCGTGTACAGTAATGGTTGTACTTGGTATCGCCGTAGTTTCAGCTGATGAAAAAAAGCCGGTAACTGAGGTAATAAAACCATTTCTAGGCATGGAAAACGCAAAATTCACCACTTCTCCCACTGCATTGCTTAAGTCAATGGTATCAGTGAGATCTTCAAGCCCATTACCCAGGCCAGAAAATGCTACAAAAACTGGAATTCCTGGATTTCCTAGATTCGCTGTAGTCATGGCCCCTATCCCCCCAGAGGCAAAGGGAATGATTGTTCCTCCTGCGTCTGCTCCTGTAGCCCCGGTTGGGCCTGTAGCTCCCGTTGGACCAGTGGTTCCTGTAGGGCCTGTTTGGCCTGTTGCTCCTGTTGGACCCGTGGCTACAATAATTTATGCTCAAACAGTTTGCTTAAAATATAGAGAATTTCTTTTCAGCTATATTCTTCACAACTGTTACTGTATATTTGTTGTTTTCAATGAAGTCAAAAATGCGTTTATATTGGTTTTCCAACTTGAATTGTACCGTAATTTCTCCGCCCTCATGGATTAGAATGGTATTCACCAATTCAACCAACAACCCTTGCGAAAGCTCCTGAATGCTTTTATGTTTCAGGAATGCTTGAAGATATGGGTCGTCAGAAGTAACCCCTCGTTCCAGCGTACCGATTTCATCCTGAATGTGTTCAATGACCTCTTTTAGCTGTTCTTCCTGTTGCTCAAACTTCTCTTTCATCTTTCGGTACTGTTCACGGGTAATATCTCCGCTTTTCCAGTCCATATATAGGCTGGAAATTAAATCCTCGGTTTTTTCAAGCTCCTGTTCACGGAGTTTCAAAAGGTGTTCCAACCGTGTGGATTTTGTCTGAACAACGGGCGCCCGACTGATGTTGTCAAGCACTTTTTCAAGATTTTCCACAAGCTCAATTTGCTTTTGGATAACGAGCAGAACGGTTTTTTCCAGTATATCAAGTCGCATTGTGTGTTTGGTACATTTGTCTTTTGACTTCCGCTTATAAGTGGAACAGTTGTAGTACACAAAACCATTTGACGCCCTGCGTGTCATGGATTTTCCGCAATCCGCGCATTTGAGAAACCCTGAGAATAAATACGGTTCTCTTTTGCCAGGTGCAGCCCGTGTATCCTTTGCATGAAGCTCCTGTACTTTTTCAAAGAGTTCTAATGAAATAATGGCCTCATGGGTATTATTCACCTGATACCATTCTTCTTCGGGAACATTCACCATATCATGCACCTTGTAACTGATAACCCGTTGCTTTCCCTGCACCATTGTTCCAACATAGACCTTGTTTTTCAAAATCCTTGAAACAGAAGTGCCCATCCAGAGACCGTCATTTTGTTTTGCATGGGGATTTTTATACTTAAATCCCTTTTGCTTTTTATATAAGGTGGGATTAGGTACACCCATTTCATTGAGCTTACGGGAGATACCTTCTTTACTCATGCTTCCTTTTAAGACTTCCTGCTCGATACCATTTTCATCCACGACAAATTCCGTACTCCCATCACCATATACGAACCATTGAAAAATATCTCGTACCACCTGGGCTGCTTCTTCATCAATGACAAGAGCGTTTTTATCGGCAGGGTGCTTCTCATATCCATAGGGAGCAAACGCTCCGATAAATTCACCATTACGGCGTTTTGTGTCAAACGTCCGCCTTACGCTGCTGGAAGTTGCATAAGCAAAACGGTCATTCATCAGTCCGTTTATGGGAACCTCCATACCGTTCACTGCTTCGGGGTTCAGGTATGTATCTACTTTTGGTTCGCCAAGCGTAATGAAACGGGTGTCGTGCAAAGGGAAATAATTCTCCAGGAAATAGCCCTGGTCTGCATAGTTACGGAAAGCACGGGCCAGGTTTTTGCAAATAACACAGTTGACCTTTCCCGACTCCACATCATGTATCATGCGCTGAAAATCAGGGCGGTCATGATCTGTTCCCGTTCGTCCGTCATCTACATAATAGTCAACAATGACGTATTCCCCTTGAAAAAACTTCTCTACATATTCTGCGAGAATTTTTTTCTGATTTGTCACACTGAGACTTTCATCATTCCCATCATCCTTGGAAAGACGGATATAGAGTGCAATGTACCAAACAATTTTCTTTACTGTGGATTTTCCATCCGTTTGCGATTTTCGTATGCGTGCCATCTTACCTCCAATCCCGCATAACCACAACACTATTATGACGCGTTATTGGTAAAATGTCAGCCTTGTTTTATGCGAATAAAATAATTTTCCAGGGTTTGACCGAGTTTCGGGCCGTCATCAGCAAAGCAGACTCTCACGGGAATATCCCCGCAGAGAAAGCAGTAAGGATTTTTTATCTGTTCCAAAAAGTCCAGTATTTTTTCTTCCTGGGGCAAATCCTGTCTTATGTGAATAGCAGATAAATCTGCCAGTTCATTCCTATTGATTTTTTCAATATTCTGTTGGCTCATGGCCTCCAGTTCGCTGTTTGTAATCATCATAGTTCCCCCTTTCAAGGCAGGAGAAAACCACATCAGAAATAAAAGTTTCCTCTATCTCCATGATATGATGATTGATTGTCCAGTGTGAAAGGCATAAAAACGGATGGCTGCTGGCGCAGCTCCACGGGAATTTCACCCCTCCAACGGTCTGCCAGAGCCCTGCCCATTGCCTGCGACGCTTTGAACGCTCGGACTGTGGCTGCAAGGGAGTATTATTGTCCTGCCTGTACGTCTCCGCCCACAAGCCGCCACGCTTGCTTTGCAGCCTGGGTCTGATCGCTCGCTCATAACTTCGGCAAGCAGTTTTACGGAGATTTCCTTTCCTGCCACACAAAAGGATTATTCAGCTTTATCATCCGCAAAATAGCGGTCATAGGTGTAAAGTTGATTTTCGGTATTCACCTCCTTTCGCAACCGCGAAAGCGGGTGATGATTTCCCCTTTCGTAAACCCTCAACACCGGGAATTTTGGAAATGCCGAAAATGTCGGTGGATTTTTTAAAAAAACTTTTGAGAAAAACGCAAAAATGCCCGGTCGCATAGCGCAACCGGGCACAAGGGAATTATTAGCAATTATATGATGATGTGTGTGTTCATATTGATAGCCGGAGTATTCCGTTGGGGGATAGTAACTTTTTTAACTAATGATAAAAATCAGGTGGAGAATGGTAACAAAAAATGGACACAACGATACCTCCCTGATACCGCCGTGTCCGTGCAAGTGGTCATAGATTTTTCTAAACACAAAGAAACGGCGGCTCTAAAAATCGAAGCCACCGTTTCTTTGGCGCATGAATATATGGCTGCTGTACGACGGCTTTTTTTCTTTTGCCGTCGTCCGGCAGATTTTTGAATATTTAGTTTGATCTAATCTTCTTTACCCATTTCATAAATAACACCCTTACAATTCATTTATCGTATCAGTTATTGCCATGTTTCGAATCCGTTTTGACGGAACATAGACCGCCGCAATAGCAGCGCCAAAAACAAACAGAAATATTATAATGATAGGAACAACAGGGATACTCCAAGTGGCATAGTTAAAGTGGGAAGTAATAAGATTGTCATATAACAACTTACTAAGCAGCAAACCAGCTACACAGCCGACTATACACCCGGATAAGGCGTAGGTAAATGCTTCGGCAGCAATCATTTTTGTTAACTGGTGTTCACCCATACCGACTGCACGCATTGCTCCATATTGCTTTATTCTTGCGAACACGCTCATGGAAATACTGTTCATAATATTGAGTACAGTAACCAAAGTAATAATTGCTAAAAATCCATACACAAAGAACAAAAATGCCATATAGGTGCCGGTAGTGCGCTGCTCTCGCTTGTCACTAAACGTGTACTCTTCACCTACTGCATTATGGATTGCTGTCACGTCCTCGTCCGTTATGTCTGTTGTTGTCTGTATCATAATAAGAGAATAATCAGTTATACCAGTCAGACGTGCAAAAGTTTCAGCAGAAGTAATAATTGTTATTTTACCATTTGTGTTACCGTCACTGTTGAATGGGTCATATTTCAATAAACCTGCAATTTCAAGATTCTCATTGCCTACCTTTATTTTATCGCCTATTGCTAAAGGACTATCTTTGTCCCAAGTTGCAAGTACATAATTGCTATCCCCAAACACCTTTGAAATATCACTGCCTTTTCTAAGCTGCTTATCTTTTGTCAAACAGTCTAAATCAAATTCATCATAAGAAATCATATCAAGTGTACTCGACAATACCGTATCCTTATTGAATTCTGCTGGTATATCAAAATTGCTGCTGCGGCCAAAAACACGTTCTACCCCGTTCATTCCGCTAATCGTATCAAGCAGTTTACTGTCTACCGAGTTTGAACTGTCATTACTGGAAATGTTGATGTCAGAAGTATTCGAGGACTGGGGCATTAGGTAACCGACAAACTCTATTAACACCGAAAAACTAAGAAAAAGAATAATACTAAGCGCAAATGAACTTGTCATAAGTATCCAGTTTTTCTTTACTGATAATGCATGGTGGGTGCCAAGGGCAGTTTCAATTTTGAAAAAACGGCTACTTGCTGCATGGCGAATATTTGTGCTTTCTGAACTGCCCGATACTGCCGTTACGGGGGATACCTTAGAAGCTCGTTTTGCCGGAGAACTGGCGGCAATGAGAACTGTAACAACACCTACAATAATTCCGCTGATAATGCCGATGATACTGATACCAAACAGAGGAATATGAGAAAATTCTTCCCCAACAAGGAACCGTAGAGCAACACACAAGCCCCATGAAGTTACAATTCCAAGCACAATACCAATTGGAACTGCAATCTTGCACCAGTTCAGAGCTTCCAGCCTGACAAAACGGATAATTTGCTGTTTGCTCATTCCGATACAGCGCATCATACCAAAAAACTTTGTCCTTTGGGCTACATTGCTATTGATACTGCTTGAAATCATCAATACTCCGGCAATCAGTATCAGTAAAAACAGCACTACCGCAATCAATAAAAGCGTTTGTCCCATTGTACTGTTAAACAAGTCTTGAAATGACATGTTTCCATGTTTATCCACAAGTCTTGCTTGTTCCATTTTTGCACCCATTTCGGCCATGCTGAACACAGCAGTTACCATGAACACAGAAAAGATGATGCACAGAAGCGTCATGCTATTTTGTCGTTTGTGTACTTTGGCCGAAATTGGGATTAGACTGAGATAACTTTTCATTCGCGGCACCTCCCTAAATCGGTCAATATGCCGTCTGATACTTGCAATACCCGGTCTGCGGTCTGTGCGATATTTCGGCTATGGGTAATCATTACAATGGTCTGCTGATACTTTCTTGCAGCTTCTTTTAGCAAAGTAATCACTTCACTGCTATTTTGCGTATCCAGATTACCCGTCGGCTCATCGGCAAGGATAAGCGAAGGCCTTGTAATGAGCGCACGTCCTATTGCTACACGCTGTTGCTGCCCACCTGATAATTGACTGGGTAAATGGTGACGGCGTTCTTTCAAATTAAGCACCGTAAGTAGTTCCTCAAGATATTTTTTATCGGGCTTTTGATAATCAAGCAATACGGGAAACATGATGTTTTGCTCAACATTTAATTCTGGAATTAGGTTAAAGCTCTGAAAAATAAATCCAATGTTTCTACGCCGGAAAATTGTCAAACTACTATCTTTCATGGAAAAAATATCTTTACCGTCAATAAATACCTTGCCGGAAGTGGGCGTATCAAGCGCACCTACCATATTCAGAAGTGTACTCTTGCCGGAGCCGGACTCTCCGACAATTGCAACAAATTCACCTTTCGGAACAGAAAAGTTGATATCTTTTAATGCATGTACGGCAGCTTCACCGCTGCCATAGGTTTTAGAAATTGATTTAACTTCCAATAAATTCATAGGTTATCCTCTTTCTTTTTTTATATTGAAAGATTACCATGTCAATCTTACTGTTATATGACACTTGCCCTACAATTTTGTAGGAATTAAAAAATTGATTGTAAAAGTTGTGCCAATACCCAATTCGCTGTCAACCTCGATTGTTCCGCTGTGTGCTTCAACAATAGCTTTCGCAAGTGGTAACCCAAGCCCGATACCTTGTGTATCTTTAGAAAAACGACTGCGATAAAATCTTTTAAAAATATGGTGTAAATCCTCTGGGTGAATACCGCTTCCGTCGTCTTTTATGATGACTTGAATAACAGACACAAGTCGTTTCCATTCAATATGAATAGCATTTCCTTTTTTCGTATGGTCAAAAGCATTTTTCACAATATTACTGATTGCTTCAATCAGCCAGTTACGGTCACACAATAAAGTAACGTCATTATCGCCAGACAGATATATTTTCTTTTCCTCCTGCTTGGCACGAAATGAAAAATGCCTTTCTATATTGCCCATCATTTCAGATACATTTTCTACAGCCTTCTCAATCATGATTGTTCCTGCATCGAGTTTTGTGATTTTTAAGAGATTTTGCACAAGAGTTTCTATTCTATCAAGCTCCTGTTCTGAAAGATCAGTGAACTCCTTGATTGTCGGTAAATTCTTTGCTTCTTCTTGAATGATACCATTATAGATATTAAGGGCAGCAAGCGGGGTTTTTAACTGGTGGGAAATATCAGATATAGTGTTTTTTAAAAACTTTTTTGCATTCCCCTCATTCTCGGCATGGGCATTCAAAACGGAAACTAAGGAATTTACTTCATGAAACAATCTATACAGCTCGCCCTCATCATCACATTCAATACGTGCATTTTGATTCCCTGAAATATATTCTTTGATTTGTGTTACCGCATTTTCCATGATTATATTTTGTTCCTTGAAATACCTATAACCCATTATGAATATTAAGATACTCATGCACAAGGAACATACCAATATACACCATGCTGCATTTTCAAATTTCAAACCTATGAAAGCAGTAGAAGTCAAGGTGAATACCATAATAATCAGCAATACCGCACGAAAAAGTTTTTTAATTTTCCTGTTGATTAAAATTTTCATCGTACACCTCAATCCACAGTATTCCATTTATATCCCATGCGCCGAACCGTGACTATTTTTCGGGGCTCGCTTGGATTATCTTCGATTTTTGTACGTAATCTGCGTATATACACCGTAAGGGTATTGTTATCTATATAGTTTTCATCACAATCCCATAGTTTGCTTAAAATCTGCTCGGACGAAAGGACAATATCCGGACTTTCCATCAACAGGCGTAACAGTTTATATTCACCTGCTGTTAAGTTAAGCGGTTCTTCATTTTTATAGGCTTCTCCTTTTAGCAGTTTTACTTTTATGGCATTAGAGTTTAATTCGGTATCCGCTTTATTAAAATTGTTACTTCTGCGAAGCAAAGCATTTATTCTCGACATAAATACTGCCAGTTTGAATGGCTTTGTGATATAGTCGTCCGCTCCTATATCCAGTCCCATTATGGTATCCGTTTCTTCATCAGCAGCAGTAAGAAACATAATCGGCACCTTTGAAGTGTTACGGATTTTTTTGCATAAATCATATCCGGAGCCATCGGGAAGCGACACGTCCAAAATTACCAAATCATATTTCCCATTTATCCATATTGCTTCTGCTTCAAGACTGGTACGGGCAACATCTATTTCATATCCTTGCTTTTTTATAGCAAAAGATAAACCATTAATTAAACTTAAATCATCTTCAACAAAGAAAATATGTTTCAATTGTTTTCACCGTCCTTTATTTTTCTACGTGTATGTCGTCCGTCAATCGGCTTTTCCGCATTCTTTGGTATCAGCCACATATAACCGAGTTTTGAAACGCCTGGTATGCGGTTTTCCTCACAAAGTTTTTGTACTCGCCGTTCTGAAATACCCCATTTTTTCGCTGTTTCGGGAGCTGAAATATATTCCATAACTTAAATGTCCTTTCTTTTGCAAAAAATATCACTATATATTATATACGGACACCCGAATAATATCAATATGCAGGCATAATAAATATGATTTATTTTTATCATATAGATGATATTTGTAATCATATCTAACGCAGACAGGTGAACAGTGAAATGTAATAGGGTGAAATAATTATGAAGCGTGAAATTGATAAATACGATTTTAAGGCTTTCGGTCAAGCCATAAAAGCAGCACGAAAATCAAAGGGAATATCGAGAAATCAATTAGCAGACCAAATGCACATTGCCCCTCGGTATATTGCGTCCATTGAAAACAGCGGACAGCACCCAAGCCTGCAAATCTTTTATGAGCTTGTCACTCTTTTAGATGTATCGGTAGACCAATTCTTTTTTCCAAACAAGGAAACGGACAAATCCACGCAGCGCAGACAGCTTGAAAGCCTGCTTGATGATATGAGTGATAAAGGATTGCGGATAGTTACCGCCACGGCAAAAGAGATTATGGAAGTCGAAACCGAGGACGAATGAATGTCCAGTACAAAATTGAATATTGAATGAGAAGCGTTGCAGCCTTTTGAGGATTGCAGCGTTTTTTCTTTTGCCTTATTTGGCAAAACGAGAGTTTCCTTTGTTGTAGGTAGTAGGGATTGGGCGCAGGAAAATTTTGGGTGTATAATGGAAATGAAATAATAAACAGAAATTTACAAAAGGAGGTCAATCATGGCAGGGTTATTTACATACAGGCTTGTCCTAGCTATCAGCATTATCATTGGCCTTATCTTTACTGTGATAGGGCTTTTCCTCGGATACATCATTTTATTTGACAGTATAGTACCGTATTCTTCAGCAATTTTATTCGTGTTTTGCTGTTGCAGATTGGGCACAACAGCCATTCTTCTTTTCTCAAAATGTTATATTACCTCACAGTCCTTAAAGTATAGTATTATGGTAGAATCTGAAAACGTGCAATATGCTACTTCCTTTTTATCCAGATAAAGCATATAAGCACTCCGATTAGGGCTACCACTCCCATAACAATATACGGTAATTCGATATTGCTTTCATACAAATACCCAGCTAACAGAGGGGCAACGACTTTGCTAAGATTTCCGGCAGTGCTGGCAAACCCCATGAGTGTCCCTTTGTGCTCATTGGCTACTTTTGAAAGACTTGCATTTAGTGTGGGTACTGTAATAGCGGAAGATACCACGAACAGACTGAAAACCACCAGCACACTAACAAAGCCTGATGTCAATACCATAGCAAAGGAAACTAATGCTTTGGAAAATATACCTATCAGTATTAGTCGCTTCTCGCCGGCCTTTTTTTCTAAAGGGCCGGTCAAAAATCCTTGTACTACAATCAAAACACCTGCCAGCACCATCCAAACAACACCAACTTGCCGGGTGGTAAATCCAAACTTATCTACGACATACAGTCCCGTAATACCTTGCAAGCCGGTTTGACAGAAATGCACGACGAAAACGATCATTAGAATAATTCCTGCGGGGCCAAGAACCATGCTTCTCAGGTATGAGAAATCAAAGGATTCTTTTTTGTGCGACTGTACTGACCGCTCGATTGACTCTGGCAAAAGCGTTATAATTAGTATAAAGGCGATAAATGAAATTCCGGCTCCTGTAAAGAATGGTAGCGCAAGCGAATATCCTGCAAGAACACCGCCCAATAGTGGCCCTAGCATTACGCCTACACTCATTGCGGCTCCAAGCTGGCTCATATTTTTGCTTCTTTCGTCCTCTGAGCTGGAATCTCCCACATACGCCAAAGACGCGACAGACGTAGCAGATGACAAAATACCCGATAAACTACGAGCGATAAACAGTGCCCAAAAGGAGGAAGCCAAACCAAACAAGAACAAGCTGATGGCATAGCCTATAATACCAACGCTGATAATCGGCTTTCTACCGATTCGGTCGGACAGCGCTCCCCAAAAAGGGGCGCATACTGTTTGCGTCAGGGCATATACGGCAGTGAGCCAGCCAAGCTCACGGCCACCCGCACCGAGATTTTCCATATAGAACGGCATCACCGGGAGTATTAGGCTATATCCTAACGCAATCACAAAGGTCGCAAGCTTCAAGGCGAAAATAGGTTTTTTATTCATTGAGCGTCACCGTACCTGCCGCCCCGTCCACCGTTATCATTTGTCCGTTCTGGATGGTTCGTGTGGCGGAGTGTGTAGCCATGACAGCGGGGATGCCGTATTCACGGGCAACAATGCTTGAATGGCTGAGAGGGCCGCCAATATCCGTTACAATCGCACTTGCGGAGGCAAACAACGGTGTCCATGCGGGAGTTGTGGTAACGGCAACCAACACACTTCCCGGCTGGAAGCTTTCAAAATCTGCAGGACTGTTCAGTACACAGGCGGGAGCCGTCACAACGCCTGTACTGGTGCCAATGCCCGTCAAGACGATTTTCCCATCTTTCCGCTTCTGCGGTGTTTGTGTCATAGTTCTTTTATTTTTTCCCGACAGTTGAGAAGGGGACACATAACTCCGGTATTTTTCGAGTTCCGCTTTTCGAGCAGGTATTGCCCCATTCATATCAGATAAATGGATATTTTTATCCAACTGCTCTATGAGTGCTTCCAATTCCGATTTTGTGAGCCAGTAAATATCATCCAGCTGTAAAATAGCTCCACCGCGCACGAAGCGTTCTGCAAGTTCCTGAAACATACGGCGAATCAACGGATGCCCCATTCCCATCAAATAAATAGCGTTTTCACGCATGGGGGCGGTTGCCTGCGCCCAATGGAGCAGCTTCAAAAACAGTTTTTTACGAGGGGCACCTATCTGCTGTAAAATTGCTTCTTCTGCCTGTTTCCTGCGTTTTTCAAATGTGACTTGGCGTAAAAAAGGACTTTCCCCTTTTCCTTCCACGAATGTTTTTATGGATTCAAGGGTAGGCGTAAGCGTTTCCGGCGGTGTGGAATACGCAAAATCAAATTCATAAGCGGTACGGCCAAACTCTTTGAAATACTGATTGATTCGGGTTTTCCATTCTATCCATGCTTCCTGCAAAACTCCGGCAGGCAGAACTGAGGACATCAAATCTTCCGCTAATTTTGTTGTTGGATTATTTCGCAGATAAAGGCTCATGGTGTTATTTTGCTTTGCCCATTCCGAGAGGTCCCACAGGTTCTTTTCCGATTGCAGAGCAATCGTATCAAACCCAAGCAGGAAAACGGAAGTATCTGTCATACCCGCACGGCGAGCTGCTCCCTGAAATAATTTTGTAAATAATGTTTCGCTGATAGAGGCGGCTGGCAATGTAAGCTGAATTCTTGTAAAATAAATACACGCGCCATAAAATACAGTCTGAATCCCCTCCATTATTTGATGGGCATTCAGCGTATGCAGGGGCTTTTCTTCCCATTGTGTCATCACATCTTCAAATTCTTTTCGAGCCGCTTCAAAACGTGGGACGCTGTTCTTGAGCGCGCGGCGCAAAGAACGGGGCGAAAGAGATTTGGCGGCAATCAAAAGTGGCTTTGATTTAGCGGAAAGATAAACATATCCATTAATAATCGTATAGACTCCGTTTTCCGGCAGTAGCTTTTTCGCGCTTTTATCAAACATATCTACCCATAAAAGCGCCGACGCACGGTTGACGAGTTCAAGGCCAAGTGTGGCAAACAAGGGTGTAACAGGATTGGGCAAGTGTTCCGCTAAACTTCCCTTTGTGTAAATAACATCTTTTTCCGGCAACACCCATTCCAGCGGCAAGACAGTAATTGGACGAGCCTGCACAATATACAATTTATCATTTTCCAGTGCCCATTCTACGTCCATAGGCATTTGATAATACTTCTCAATTTTTTGTCCAAGCTGTGTCAGCCTCATGACTTGATCTTGGGTAAGAGCACGTTTTTTTCTTAACCGTTCAGGAACTGGGATTTCTTCTGTTCCATTTGAGGTACGAACCGTCATAATCTCTTTGTTTGCAACTTCATATGATACAATTCGTTCGGCGTTTTTATCCACAACAATTGTATCGGGAGTGACTAAGCTGGAAACTACTGCTTCACCAAGTCCCCATGCGGCATTAATAATCATTTCGCTACGTCTGCCATTGATAGGGTTTAGCGTAAACATAACGCCGGACGCATCGGAAAATGCAAGCTTTTGTACGACTACGGCAAGCGCGACAGCCGCTTGCTTTATATCATTCTTCACACGATAAGCAATCGCGCGAGCTGTCCACAGGGAAGCCCAGCACCGCTTTACAGCGGCAAGGACTTCATTCTCACCCTGTATGTTAAGATATGTATCCTGCTGGCCCGCAAAGGAAGCGTCAGGCAAATCCTCAGCGGTCGCAGAGGAACGAATAGCCACCGGAATGTTTCCTAATCCGGCATAAGCGGCTTTAATTGCGTCCGACACTTCCTGCGGCATTGCTCCATTATGAAAAAGCGCCCCAATCTGCTTAGATACATCTTCTAGCTGGCTGGTATTATTAGAATCAATACCGTCCAGCAGTTTATTGATTTTAGGCTGAATATGGTTCATTTCAACAAAAGTCTGGTATGAGGCAGTTGTAACATGAAAACCGTCCGGTACAGGGATACCCGCTGTCAAGAGCTTGGATAAAGACATACCTTTTCCACCGACCATTTCAATGGTTGCCTGTTTATGTGCCAAGGGCAGGATATAATGGGTCATAATTTTTCACCTCCGTCATTCATAATTCCGTGTAGAAATATATTCATTGTTTCCTCCAGCATCTTTTCCGGACTGGACGATGGTCGGGACGTGTAGACGATTGCTATAACGGAGTTAATTAACAAACGTGCCATAAGATTGGCATCCGTTTTGCGAAAAACTCCTGCGGTCACTCCATTTTCAATCACGGTTTTTATAATATCCTGATATGCATAACGCGCAGTTTTCAGCCGGTCTTGATATTCTTCTTCTAAGTAGTCGGATTCTGTATTTAACCACATCAGAACAGTTCGAAACTGCTTTGGTATCCCAAGATGATTCAGCATAATTTTTCTAAGACACTGTTCCGGCGAGGATTCATCGGCAATAATCCCATGAATCTTTTGAATTATTTCTTCTATTTCTTTCTCAACTGCGTATACAACAATCTCGTCTTTCGTTTTGAAAAAATCATACAGACTGGACTTTCCCATGTTTGCCAAAACCGCAATTTCCCTCATTGATGTTTTTTGGAATCCATTTTCAGCTATGAGGCGCAAAGCAACAGCAATTATTTCGCCCCGACGTGCTGTTTGCTGTTCGGGTGTAAGCATAATTCCTTTTGGCATATGACGATACCTCCTTATAGCGACCTCTGGTCGTTTCTTATGTTTTTATTATATAGCGACCGTTGGTCGCTTGTCAAGATTAGTTTTTTATTGTGCATAATATAGAACCGAAAAAGGCTTATTTCGGCCCCGTCACTAACTGGCAAGCAGGGCAAGTGTACACACACTTGCACATTTTGAGGATTTTCCCTTGCGGTAAAATTCTCAAAATTGCTTGTTGGGGAGCCTCCCCAAACCCGGCGAATGTTGCGTCATTTCGCTGTCGCTCATTCGTTATTTGACTTCGGGCCAACTTGGCCCGAAGTCTTAGAGTACAAGCAACTTTGTAAGGTGTTTCAAAAGACTGGAATACTGTTTCCATAGCTCGGAGTAGCCTTGTTGAAGTTCTATAATTTCAGATTCATAGGCATTATGGGTCTTTGCATACTTAGCAATTTGAACAAGATTATTCACGCTTCGGCGTTGCAATGATAAGACTTCTTTTACAGGTGAAAGGTCAACGTTTACGGCATATCCATCAATCATCATTTTGCGGATAAAAGCACTCTGATTTTGACTGTTCACTTCTGCGCTTTGGTAAGCAGGGTTGGACTTTGGTATTCCTCGTCATCCTCTTTTGCTTCGGAAGCGTTGATAAGCTCCATCAGGGTAATGAAATTCTTTTCTTCCTCCGGGGCCTCATACCAGATGTAGCCGATAAGGGCGCAGTACAAAAGCCGTTCCGCTTTCACCCAAAAATCTTCACCGGCTTTTTCACCGTCACCTTTGGTGTTCATAATGATGGTGTTTACTAACTTCAAAATGTCCTTTTCGGAACGGAGATAGGCAAAGGGATTGTAGTGCATACTCTTTCTGAAATTGATGGTATTCAGTACCTTTATCCGGTAGCCGCCCCTTTGGAGCAGCTTGCCGCATTCCACAAGCACCGTTCCTTTCGGGTCTGTCACCACATAGGACGAGTGCATTTGCATGAGATTGGGCTTGCAGAAAAAACGGGTTTTGCCACTGCCGGAGCCGCCGATCACCAGGATGTTTTCATTTCTGGCATACTTTGGGGAACATTGAACAGCGCCGTCAGAAGATATTTCTTGATGTTGCGGACATAAGTGGTGTTGGCCGTCATACAGTCAAGCACATACTGGATATGGCTGCTGTCCAGTTTCAAAAGTCGGGACTTCACCACCTCGGCGGGGAAGTCATCCCCTGATATGCGTATGGTCTGCCTTGCCGAACAAACCGTGTCCACAAGCAGTTCCACGATTTCATCCAGACGGTCACGGTCATGTTTGCGGTCTTGAATGAGGATGTCATACTCGATATTTTCTAAAATGATTTCACGGTATGTTTCTCTCGTATCCATTCCTATCCCATCCGCCGCCTGCGGCTCATATGGATTTGATTGGATAGGATTTGATGGTTCCATACTTGATAAATCAGTATTTGATTTTTGGTTACTTGATTTCTTAGTATTTAATTGTGCGGGATTTCCCTGTTCAGGTTCTTCCAGTTCCTTTACCGTAGCGCAAATGCTGTCCACGCCATCCCTGCATATCCGGGCAAGCCCCTTTGTGGTGTAATCCCAATTTTCTGGCAGGGAGAGCATGAGGGAGAGAAGCCCTTTGCTTTCAGCGAAAGTGCTGTGTTGCGTAGATGGTGGTTTGCCATCACCGTATAATCCCTGGTTTTTTCTATGCGGAATACTGCCATGACTTTCCTCCTTTCTTGAAAATGGTATAAAAAAACTGTGGCATTAATCTCCACAGCATAATTAAGTAATTTACATTGAAAATAACACAACCAGGGAATTAGTTACATTACCTGATTGTGTTATCCTTATTATATCATTAGTAACAATTATAGACAACGAAACATCAGTTTATCATGCGGTTATTCTAATATAAAAACGCTATCCAGTGCCTTGTCAGCTTTTTGGATAGCGTTTGGTGTGGTTATTCGGTTATATGTTTTAGTTTGTTGTTGCGCAAACCCTTGTAAACAAAGGCTTTTTTAGCTTTGAGCATAAATATATGTAGCCGTAGCTCCTGTTGGCCCTGTTGACCCTGTGGCTCCATCTGCTCCTGTAGCCCCGGTTGGGCCTATTAAACCGGTGGCTCCTGTCGGCCCTGTAATCCCTGTGACCCCCGTTGGCCCTGTAGCTCCTGTTGAACCAGTGGTTCCTGTGGGCCCTGTTGGGCCTGTTGAACCGGTAATATTAGGAAAAGGAACTGCCTTTTTATTAACGGTCTATTAAACCGCTTCAGATTGGGTGTTGATTTCAATGCATTAGTTCATCAGCAAACCTAAACTTCACGCTGATGTTGCCGCTCTCATGTACCTTGATATGGTCTACAAGCTCAATCAAAACCTCTCTTGTCAGCTTGTCAATAGTTTCAAACTTCTTAAAGACTACTAAGCAAGGGCTTTCGGCAGTAATGCCGTTTTGCAGTTCCTCACGCTCTGCGTGGAGGTTTTTCAAAACTTCGCCTAAAGCGGCTATTTGCTGTTCGTAATCTTCGCTCATGTGAAGGTAATCGCTGTGGGTGATTTCTCCGTCTTTCCAATCCTGATAAATAGATTGCTTGTAACGCATGATTTTGGAGCGTTCTTTTTCTTTGGCTTCTATCAGAGCTTCAATCCTTATGGACTGGCTTTTTTGAAGCGGTGCGGTGCTGATGTATTCTAAAGTGTTGGCATAGTGTACCGCAAGATATACCTGTTGTTGAATAGCATACAGGACAGCTGCTTCCAGCCGATTATGCTTAATGGAGTGTTTGGTGCAAGCTGTTTTTGACTGGTCTTTATAGGTGCGGCAGAAATAGTACACGGTGCCTTTTACTTGACTACGGCTCATAGCCTTGCCGCAATCGGCACAACGAAGAAAACCACTGAACAGATAGAGCTTTTTTTTCTGCGGAGCGGTACGGGTGTCACGCTTTAGCAACTCCTGCACTTTTTCAAAGATAGGCCGTTCTATGATTGGCTCATGGGTATTCTCCACGATATACCATTCATTTTCAGGAACCTGTTCCTGCGTATGTATTTTGTAGCTTTTCACACGCTGGCGACCCTGTACCATATCCCCAATATAAAGGCGGTTTTTCAAAATGTCACTTATCGTCTTTGCACCCCATAACGGTCTTTCTGAACCACTTGAATTTTGGTAGTTTAAGCCCTTACTTTTCTTGTATTCGGACGGGCACAAAATGCCACGGTCATTGAGATTTCGTACTATGGCGTTTTTACTCATGCCATCCAAAAACCACTCATAAATGCTTTTTACAACCTCGGCGGCTTCTTCATCAACAATTAAGGCGTTTTTATCCTTTGGGTTCTTCAAGTAACCGTAGGCGGCAAAACCGCCGATAAACTCACCGTTGCGTCGCTTCATATCAAAAACCTGCCGTATCTTCTTTGAAGTCTGATAGCAGAAATTGTCGTTGATAACATTGGTAATCGGCACAATGAGGTTGGAAATGCTGTCCGGGTTTAAGTAGCTGTCAATACTCTCTGCCAAGCTGATAAACCGTACATTCATCTGTACAAACAGATTTTCAATCAAACTCCCTGCGTCCGTGTAGTTACGGGATAGGCGCGAAAGGTCTTTAACGATAACACAGTTTACCTTTTTAGCGTATATGTCGGAAAGCAATCTTTGAAAGCTGTCCCGACCTAAGTCCGTTCCGGTGTACCCATCGTCCACATAAGGCGGCTGAAGGCTTTCAAATTCGTCTATGTGTTGTTGGTAGTAATCATCAAGCAAAGCCTTTTGATTGGTAACGCTGTTGCTGTCGTCCTTATCCTTGCCACGATTTATGTCCTCTTTGGATAATCGGATATATTGACCAAGTTTCCAACGGATCATTTGAGGAGCAGATATTTTTTCCTCAAATCCCCTGTTTTTAGTTCGTGCCATGTGTCCTCCTTTCTATCACATTACACTTATATTATATCATTTCGGCGTAATGGGAACAATGTTGTCACGGCCTGCAAACTGGCTTTACAGGCCGCTTTTCTTGCGTTTGAGGAAGTCGGCAAACACATCTTGCAATGGGGGAGCCTTGTCTGGAAATTCCAGTTTTACACCCATATCACCCACACGAAAACAATAAGGATTTTTGACTGCCGCTATGACTTTCGCCGCACGTTGTTCTTGCGGCACAGTCGTATCAAAGGTGAAGCCGCACACATCAACTAAATCCTCTTTGTTTACTGTTTCTATGTCTACGCTTGCCAACTCTGAAATTGGAATACGTTTCTTCAATCACAATCGCCCCCTCCTTTCCATGTATATGAAATGCTCTGATTGTCCTATGAGGAAACACAAATAGCCACCACTTTATCATCAAAAGTGATGGCTATTAATCATTCCTCATACTTCGGGCCAAGTTGTCTTTGGATTGTACCTTTGGACTAACATGGTATTGAAGGTCAGTTGGTTCTAAATCAACTAGCAGAGCACATTTCATCTTGTTAGTCTGATTTATCTTTAAAACCGTTTTCTATCCTTAATTAAATAGGTAATTGACACTAACATGCCTAATGTTTCGGCAACTGGAACCGCCAACCATACACCTAGTTCTCCAATAATACGTGGTAAAAGTAAAATCATTGCCACTAAAAACAAGAAAGTCCTTGTAAAAGAAATAATAGCTGATGTTTTTCCATCCGATAGCGCTGTGAACAATGCAGAAACGAAAATGTTTATACCCATCAAGATAAAGGCAATGGAATAGAACTTTATTCCCTCATAGGTTATGCTATATACTGTACTCTCCCAGCTTGTAAAAACAGATATTACTACACTTGATACCATCCGTGACAAAATAAAAGAAATAACAGAACATATTCCCACAAAGCGCATGCTATTCTTAACTGCCCTACGCAGTTGCTCCTTATCTCCGCTACCATATTTGAAGCTGATAACGGGAGCTACACCGTTAGAGTATCCAAAATAAATTGCAGTAAAAACATATTGAAAATACATAATGATTGTGATAGAGGCGACGCCATTTTCACCCCAATATTTCATAAAAGTATAGTTAAAAAGTAAAGTCGTGGTAGCATTAGCAATGTTAGTTACCATTTCTGACGAGCCATTTGCGCAGGCTTTAAGCAAAACTGAACCATCAAAACGTGGCTTTGTAAAGTATAAACTGCCGTTCTTGTTTTTGAAGAAAAATAAAAGTCCTGTTATAGCAGGAATACAATATCCAATTCCAGTTGCAAATGCCGCACCAGCTATGCCCATGTGTAGTGGCACCATGAATACATAATCTAACACCATGTTTGTGACTCCAGCAATAACAACGACTGTGAGACCTAGCGCTGGTCTACCTGCTGTGACAAAAAATACTTGGAATACTGTTTGCAGCATAAACATAGGGGCAAAGATAAACAGAATGATGCCGTATGTATGGCACAATTCATACTGTATCTCACTTACGCCTAACACAGATAGCACTGTATCGATACCTATTACTCCAAGAAAAGCAATAGAAAGACCAGCTATCAACGCTACCAGTACCAAGAATGAAAAATCGGAACGTGCTGATTGTTCATTCTTTTCGCCCAATTTTCTTGCTATAATTGCGCTGCCACCTGCCGCAATCATAATACTGATAGCCATTTCTAATGAAATTATTGGGTACAACATATTTACTGACGATAATGCTATTGTTCCTAAAACCCGCGATACGAAAATGCCGTCAACAATTATATACAAAGATGAAAACAGCATCATCAGCATACTTGGCATAGCGAATTTTACTAAAGAAAATATGTTGTGTTGCTTTGCCAAAGGGTTAGTCATTGTCTACCTCCCGCTCAAAATAATCGCCGTAGACCACATTCCCATTTATCATCTGCTGGCTTAACTCAGGGCCCATTTTTTCTAGAGCCCTTTCTTCCAAATCATGCAGTTTTGTTAAGATGGATGCAGAAAATGCCTCACCTGCTTTTGTTAGAGTAATTGTTTTTTCTCTTTTGTCATTGCTTTCAGACGTAAAAACAATATATCCTTTTTTTCTAAAGTCAGCCAGTATTGTGCTAACTGTTGTTTTGGGTAGCATCCATTTTTCGCAAATGTCTTTTTGAGTACGACATTCTGCATCTTCCATAGTATAAAGAACCATAAGCGAATTATAGTTAAGTCCATGTTTTTTTGCCCATTTCCCATATAACGACGTTACCTTACTTATGGCAGAATTTAAAGTTTCACATTGATTACGAAGCGATTTATTCATAATTACCTCCTTAAAAATATAGTTCGATTTCGTACCATTTAATTATAGTACGAAATCGAACTATTGTCAAGTTGTTGCTTAATGTCACGATTTTAGGCTCTCCGCTTGTTGTTGAGCGGTGATAATATGCTCCATCGCTTCTTGATTGAGTTTCAGCGCCTTATTGGAGGCTCTCATTATGGTTAAGTACATTTCCTTGTAATCTGGCATGGTAGCCCCTCCTTGTTTAATTTTTTTACAGTATGGGGCATCCAGCGAATGAACACAATGATGTCGAAGCCGCACCGCTCTTGTCCTGTCACTTTGGGCCAAGTTGGCCCGAAGTGACAGGACAAGAGGCAGGGGGTAGGATTTCTCCCCTTGCTCTCATAACGCTGTAACCGCCGCAAGCTGTTCCAGAATATCGGATACCCGCTCCCAAAGCTAGACATATCCTTTTTTGCAGGCCGACAATTTCGGATTGGTACACTCCGTAGGTATTATCATGAATCGCTATTTGGTTGATATTGTTTGAACATCTGCGTTCCCGGCTTCTCCGTTCTGTTCGGTGGAAAGCTCTGGGCTTTTCAAATAATTGTCTTTTTCTTGCATAGTAAAGCTCCTTTCTTTTCGTTGAATATGTTTTAATAAATTGATATAATTTCATTAACTGTTGGAATATAAGGCGCGGCAATTGTTAATCAAGTTTAAGATAGTAGACGAACCACTAAATTGAAATTTGTAGAGGTGAAATTGTTATATGAAAAGATATGTTGCATTATTAAGAGGTATCAATGTCAGCGGCAAAAATAAGATAGCAATGTCTGAACTAAAAACAGGTTTTGTAGAAATGGGCTATACAGAAGTTTTTACACACCTTAATAGCGGCAATGTTATCTTTTCAAGTGATATAGATGATACGGCTGTTCTCGCAAGTACAATAAAAGCGATGATAAAAAACAAGTTTGAATTGGATATACCAGTTTTTATTATTTTACAGAAAGAATTGGAAGATATATTAAATAATGCGCCCAGTTGGTGGGGCGATGATAACAAGGACATATATGATAACCTTATTTTTATGTTTCCCCCCCTATCTTATAACGAGTTTTATAATACGGTTGGAAGCCCTAAAGAGGAGTATGAGAAAGTATATAATTATAAAAATGCTGTTTTCTGGTCTTTTAACCGCAAAGATTATCAAAAGACAAATTGGTGGTCAAAGACTGCCAGTTCAAATATAAGTGACAAGATTACAATCCGAACAGCAAATACAGCAAGAAAAATAGTTAGAATATAGTCTGCAAATTCCAGTTAATCCGCTTTAGCAGCCGGGGTTTCTTGCGCCGGGGTAGTTTTCACCTTGTCAGGCTTATTTGGTTCATTTTTTGCCATGTGTTTTTCCTCCTTGTCTGTTTTATGGCATGAAAAAAGGGCCTGATTTTTTAATCAAGCCCCACGGGGATATTCGCAATCCCCCCTTTCCACTTCGGGCCAACTTGGCCCGAAGTTCCGCTATCCAGACACAGAAATACCGCCCTGCTTGTCCATTAGGGCGGTATTTCTGTGTCCATGTGATAGCTCATATTTTATTTTGGTATTCCTTATCCCGCATAGAATAAGTGTTTTTGCAGTTTTCCTTGATTAACTGGTTCAGTTGAACCCGTTGGCCCTGTAGCTCCTGTTGGCCCTATTGAACCCGTTACTCCTGTGGCCCCTGTCGGCCCCGTTGGGCCTGTGGCTCCATCTGCTCC
>SWCE01004035.1_pt1 | contig 59683 bp, 54 predicted proteins | sample 4690061 | NCBI WGS metagenome assembly SWCE01 (sample SAMN10267279, study PRJNA491770) | bioreactor metagenome | isolation source: DHS bioreactor inoculated with subseafloor sediment | place: Japan: off Shimokita Peninsula | collected 2012-10
ATCACAAATCGTGATTTTGGCACCTTCCTGTGCAAACCGGATGGCTGTCATTTGTCCAATTCCTGACGCTGCACCAGTGATGATTGCTACTTTATTTTCAAAGCGATTGCACATACATCCTCCATCAATTTTTGAGTCTTTTAAAGCACTTCGGCGATTGAATCCACGACTGCCTGGACGATAAATTTTCGATAGGGGCCCACCGGGGTGCCACAATATACACCGGTGGTTTTCCCTTCCTTAAATTTGCGCACAAGGGGGACTTCCCAGTCTGGATAAGGCACCGGGTCGTTTCGGTCATACTCCTTAAAAGCGTTAAATTTCTTCATCGCATGAAAGATCATCAGGTCAGTATTCTCAGCTGGAAATTCTGTTGGGAGTTCCAGGGCATAATCATATCCCTCTTCGATTGCCTTGCGGTAGGCGCTATATGTTTCAACTTTTGAATTGGTCTTATCCCAATATGGGTCAGCATATTCATCAAAGGTCCAGATGAGATCCCATTTTCCATCCCAACCGGCCATAATGTTGCGTATATCGTCTTCCAGAGGTTTTCGATACAGATAAGCCCGCTCATCCTGGGTTTCTTTTTTGAAGGGGTGTCCATGACGGGATAATATGATCAGAATGCTTTTTCCGTCAGGGATCTCTTTGAGGTGATCGCGTAGAAGCGTACGATATGCCTCACGGTAGGCAGGTTGGTTTCCCATTTGGTCTGCCATGATCACCCGCGCACGACCATCAGCCAACTCGTGCAATTTGGGCAATACGTAACCATAATCCTCAAAATCAGTGTAGAGTGGGCAATTGATACCCTGGTAAACAATGGTCTCACAGCCAGCCGCAATGAGTTCTTCGACCGCCGATTTCAGTGAATCGTGATCCATGTAAAAGGCATTGCGAAATTCTGTTTCAGGCTTTTTAGTGGATAACTCTTTGATCGCCTCATCGTAAACCTGACGTAACTGACTGCGCCAGGAAACACGGTTTTCCGGGATCAACTTGCCATAGTACCACCCGACCACCTTGGCGCCTACCTTATCACAAATATCCGGATATCCATTCGGACCGTCCCCTTTGTAGAGAAAATATCCATGGTCCCAGGGATTTTTTTTGATGGGTGGTTTCCACTTCACCTGGCATTCAACATATGGAACACCATCTTTGTTGGTGAAAGACCCATTGGCATCGATTAATTGTTTGGGCACAAACTTCTCTCTTGAGAGTGGGTTATCTGGATCAAGCAATCCAATTCCTTTATCAGCCAGAATCATCTTCACCAAAAAGGATGGCATGATGTATTTGAATACGTGCGCCATAAAAGTGCTGTAAAAATCAATTTCATATACTTCGGGTAATCCCATCTCGGCAATGATCACCCCGGTCTTCCCTGTGGCATGTTTCTCCTGGTTTTTAAACAGGACTTCATAGCCATATTGCTTTCCGTATTTTCGTTTCTCTGCTGCTTTGGTCATGATCTCCCTTCCTTTAATAACAATCTGAATTGGTGCTTTTAAAATTACCATAAAGGAAAAAAGCACCTGCTGCAAAACCCATCTGCCCAATGGAATTGATCGCCTCTTCAATCCATTGCAATCCCACACTTTGATCTGCGCTTGCCAACCCACCCATTACCAATACCCCCACAAATGCCACAATAAATCCGACCGCTGCCCAGGTCGCTTTCCGTTTGAAAGAAATATAGCTCATGATTCCATAAGCACCCAAGCTGGCAATGGTCATTAAGAATAATAAAGGTATTTTCCAGGCGGCAATGACGGGCAAAGACCTTGCTTTGCTGACAGTCTGCTTGCGTGCGATCAGGATCGCGACCACCAACATCGCCAGAAAACCCGGTGCTGCCAGGGCAAATTGGGCCTGGCTCATTGGTTGAATATCCGGACCTCCGGACGCATAAATGATTTTCCAGGTAGCCTTGAGGATACCTCCCAGTGCGACGAGCAGTGTGCCAGCTATAACCATCCGGCTGCATTTTACCCCTCTGACAATAAGAGCAATCCTCACCAGGAAATAAGCACCCACCAGGAATGCAATATTTGGCAGGAAATCAAGGATTGCTAACCCTATGGAATACTCCGTGAACATCTTCCACCTCCCAGTATGTAAAATTTGTACTTCTGGTGCTCCCCGAACCATGATCAGGTTCATAGCGTTGGAAAGAGTGAAGAGTCCCTGGGGGAAGCTATTTTTCAAATGAGAAATTGTTTGTTATGGATCAAGGATAAATCCGAACCCGTAGACCCAGGCTCCGGTATCCTCGCGCTTATGCTTTCTAAGGATCATCTTCACGCGCGCGCCTGGCTGCACTTCAGCTGGATCTGCTACCTGGATGATATCCGTCATCAGGTGTATGCCGTCATCGAGGCGTACGATTGCCTGGATACGGGGCAAATTCTCCCCGTATCCCAGTGCTGGGAACCCAACATCATCCGGGGCGACCGTGACAATTGAACCCGTTTGTGCGCATTGATAAGGCTCCATCAGCCGTTCATGGCAGGCAGGACAGATCAAGCCCGTCCTGGGAGGGAAGTAGATTTCTCCACAGTTCGAGCAACGCGTGCCTTCCAGGCGGTACCTGCCAGCCTTGGTGCGGTACCATAATGCACTGGAAAAAGTATCCCACCGTACGAATTGATCGGTGAATTGTTCGCCCACTTTTCACCAGCCTTTCTGAACAACGCCAATAACATCTAATGAATGGTGCGTCCCGTAGGATGTATTAATGCCAACCCGGGCATTTTTCACCTGACGCTCACCGCATTCTCCTCGAAGCTGCCAGAAGTTTTCAAGAACTCCGGCTTGAAAATCTGATCCAGCCGATCCGTGACCGAAAGCAGGACCACCTCCGTAGGTGTTGATGGGGCATTTGCTATCTAATGACATGCCACCTGTCAGAATGTAATCCTTGCTTTTTCCAATCTCGCAAATACCAGCTGCTTCGATTGCCATCATGCCCTCATAGGCGGTCAGATCATGAACCTGCACAAGATCGATGTCATCTTTGGTTATGCCTGCCAGACCGTACGCTTCTTTGGCTGCTACCATCAAGCCTGGAAATTCTGCCAGATCGTAATCCTGCATGCTCTCCATAGGGAAGTTGAAAAAATTGCCGATATAAGGCGGGCGGAATGCATAGGCGACATCGAAAACGACCGGCTTTTCCGTGAATTGAGTGGCCAGTTCTTCCCCCACAAAGACCAGCGCGGAAGCGACACCGCCGCGATTGGTCGCCTGGCGGTCGCGGTCAGCATCCGGGGTATCAGCACAAAGTTCCTCCAGAACAGGCATTGGTTTTCCATAATTTGCAGCCAGGGGGTTGCGCCGTGCGTACCAGTTGCACATGTACGCCCAATTTCCAGCAGCTTCAAGGGGAACATCATATTTCTGACGATAGTAGGCATCACGCATCGAACCGTAGTTGATATGGGTCATCCCGAGCATGTAATCAAAGTCGACATAATTCCCCTGGGTGTTCATGGCTTCCATGGCGTCATAATTATCAGAGCGGGCAAACCCCATCGAAACAACAATGTCGCAGCGGCCGGAAGCAATCGCATTCCAGGCGACATACGAAGCAATACCATTCCCTGCACAAGCATTGGCAATCGGTACCACCGGTTTTGGAAGGATACCCAGTGCGTCCGCAATTTGAGGTCCGGGTGACGAGTCTGCGATGGCACGGTCGTTGTAATTACATGCGACCAGATCCACATCTTTGATCGCGATTCCGCAGCTCTTCAGGGAATTCCAGAACACTTCCACCGCCATTTGCCGCCATGTCCAATCCATGGGAATACCGGGTGGCGTGATTGCACCTCCCACCATCATCACTTTTCGTTGAATTTTTCCCATAAGTATTCTCCTGATTAGTAGAAGTTCGATAGTCGGTGTGGCGATTGGATGAGCTTCTGCTCAAACTTCACCATCGTGGCATAATCCACCATGATTTTGTCATCGAGCAACTGGTAGACGAACCCGGACTCCGGACGGCGTTCTGCGATAGCATCCGTACAGATCAACGACCATGCATCACAACCTGCACCTCCGCCATAATCGATGACCCCCACTCGCTCTCCAGGTTCAGCGAAATCGAGAATGTGCGCCAGCGATAAAGGAACACCGGCTGCGCCACAATCTCCGATCTGAGCCGTGAGGACATACGGCAGTACCTGCATCATCTCCAATTCCAGTTTTCCCATCGTCATGAGTGGTCGTAACCCGGTCTTTTGAGGTACAGCAAACTTGGAAAAATCCTGCGGTGTTAATCCGGTTTTTTCAAATAGTGCCTTCCCCGCAGGTTCGACATGGTCTAACAACCCCCAACTGGATACCCAGCCATAAAAGCCTGCACCAGGTTGGATAAAACGCTCACCTTCAGTGCGAAAATAATCATTCTGATCGTGGCTGTGGGTTGCCATTGCTTCCAGTGTGGCGATCGGATTTTCTTTACCAAGGATGAATGCCACTGCACCGGCGGAAGCTACATATTCCAGTACCATGCCCGGTTGGGTGTGACGATTGAGCGTATCTGCCCCAATCACCAGGGCGTTGTCGATTATGCCGGCTTCAACCATCCCGGCTGCCAGCCAGAGCGCTGTGCTGCCGGATTTGTCTGCGCATTGAACGTCGGTTGCCAGAATGTTATGGTCCAGTCCGAGTGCGTCGATCAGAATGGTGGCTGCGGCCTTGGTGGCATAAGGGCTGGTGCCTGAACCCAGCAGTACAGCTCCGATTTTCTCTGGTGAAATGTGGCTGCGTTCAATTGCCATTTTTGCGGCACTTACCGCGAGAGTCAGGGTGTCTTCCTCCGGACCAAGCACACCACGTTCACCAATGCTAAGCGTGTCGAAAAAGGAAATGGAAATATTTTTCCAGACCTTCCAGATCTCACCAGAGTCGATCCGGTACCTGGGAAGTGCTACACCATACGAGAGGATGCCTGTCTGCACATCAACCTCCAAAAAGGATTTCTAGATTTTCAAATGGCTCAGCAGTGAAGGGCTGATTATTTCTTGGGGATATTCCACAAGCCTGAGAATGCGATCGCATCCATCATTGGGCCTTGCATCTTCAACAATTTTGCGTTCACTAACTTCATCGGAGGTACTTCCCCGGTGAACATCTGCACAATATGTTCGCTGTTTCCAAGGATAGTCAGTTTTGGTGTTTTTGTTTGGCCTTCTTCAATTGTCGCAACACCATTCGCAATGGTGAGTGTCCATTTGGATGGCTCTTCGCCTCCCAAATCAAACAAGATTATCCGATTCCAGCCCTTGGCTTTTTCGGGTTTGAAAAGTGACGGTAAACTTTCGATTACTTCCTTGATTGTTGGCATTCTTTCCTCCTTGATTGAAATTGGTTTAATCCACCGAACCAAAGACTTTTTCCTGAACCATCAGAATCCGTTCCATGTCGTCTGCTGGAATGGTGGTCAGTTCGAAGACACACTCGGTTGCATCCGGGTGCATCGCCAGCGATTTAAGAAGCTTGTATTGCGGAGAAACCATGGGTGGCATCGTGATCATCATGGTCGCCTGGCCATGGACTTCATCAAAGCGACAAATACCGTATCCCAGGGTGCAGGGGGCCAGCCCGGTCCACTGTTCAACACGTTGGTAGATCCCGGCCAGCTCACAATTCTTAAGGATGCTGGTGCGGATCGTCTTCTCACCAATTTCCTGGTCTTCCCCTTTGACATAAAATTGGTCGGAATACATACCGCGTAAACCCAGCTCCATCAGATCGCCAATATCTTCAAAGCCAGCAGCCGGCAGCACAGTGGCAAAAAATTCCTTGCTGATTTCCCACATAAAAGATTCTGCGGTAGCATCGACTGCTTTGTGAAGCATTTCGACACCCTCACGCCGCACCAATCTGGAAGCGTTGACTCCGCCCCAGATCAGGTAGCGGTTATAGTTGGAAACGGACCGTAGGCAGGAATCAAACCAATCTTCGATGAGCTGTTCTGGAAAGTGATTGTTTTCCAATGCTGTCAGGCTGGCTGACTGTCGTGCCCGCATCACTTCAGCCCAATCGATGGGGGTTTCCCAACCCGCTTCAGCCAGTTGATCGATACGTTCGACAGGCACAATTTCATCCCGCAGGACCAATTCACGCATGTCGGAGATGAAACGATCATGAAATTCTTTGGCCTGGTTGACCAACTCCGGATCTGTTTCCCATTCAGGATGATTGGCACCCATCAGGAGTGTTTTGCGACGTAATTTCATTTCATGTTCCACAGAAGTCCAGTAAGCAGCCATGACCCGCATACCAGGATAGACATCCCCCTCCGGAAGATCCTCGCCAAGATAGAACGCTTCAAGCTTATTTTCTTTCAAAAGTTTGCGGGCATGCTTGAGATTGCGTGCCCATTTATGATTGTGAAATTCGTCAAAGAACATGGAACCTCCTCATTCATCTTTTTTGGACATTAACCAGGACCCCTGCCGTGCTGCCAGCAAGTCATCCAGGGAACTGGTCGGTGGAGCGGTAATGCTGATGACGACCAGGGCCTGATCAGTGTTAGCATTTGTCAATCTTTGATGGGGGTAATTCACATAATAAGCTAGATCGCCCTGGTTGAGAGTTAAATGATCCCCGTTTTCTGATTTCAGAATTGCATCTCCGGACAGAATATAGAGCAGAGTGTCAGCCTCATGCATACGGAAGTGAGGTTCTTCTTTCCCTGGAGCGATGGTGATCAACAATGGCTCCATCCTGGCATTGGTTTTATTGGCCAGCAAGGTTACAGCAGCCTGGGCTGATTTTTGGGGATTTAAGCCTTCCAGGATTTGTGCACGGCGTGTGACCAACACAGAATTTACGTCCGGGGCGGCAAAGAAATGGACAATGTGAATCTGGAAATAATTAGCCAGCTTTTCCAGGTTGTCGACACTGATGGAGGCTTTATCGCGTTCTACCATACTCAAAAAGGAGATCGAAAGACCGGTCTCTGCCCCCACTTGTTCCAGTGTCAGGTTGCGATTTATGCGTAAATCTCGAATGCGTGAGCCGATGGATGCCATGTGTACCTTTTCTATATTTTGAAAAATTTCAACTACATAGTAACAAAACCGCATGCGAAAGTCAATAGGGAAAAATGGATTTATCCATTATTTTGATTTTGAATGGTAATCCCAACCTGAGTTGAAATAAAAAAACCCTCCGTATGTGAGTTTATTTTAGAGACACTTTGAATCAAAATTTGTAAGTGGGATTGACCAATCTCCCTTTCTAAACAATATATTTTTCTAATTCCGTTTGATATTTGAATAAAATCGCTTTCATCCTGGCTATTTTCTCCAGGTAATCATCCTGCCGGAAGAAGGAGATTGCCACCACATTTTCAACACGCTGGTCCGGGTTGCGCAGAGGTACACCGACAGCACAGATATAAGCTGCCACTTCATCAATGCTTTCCACATAACCTTGTTCTCTGATGCGGGCATATTCTTGCAGAATGGCTTCTTTGTCCGTCAACGCATTGGGTGCAACTTTTTCAAATGTTGTTTCCTCCAGCAATTTTTCTACCACCAGGGGATCGTGGTAAGCCATCAGACATTTGCCATAACAACCACGGTTCATTGGGTAAAAAGTGCCCGGCTGGTCATTAATCTTGACCATTTGATAGGTTTCCACCTCAAAAAGGGAAACCACTTTGTTGCCGACCCGATGAGCGATCCCTACCGATTCCGCCGATTCTTTGGAGATCTCTTCCAGGATGCGCAGGATGCTGTCTTTGTAATTGGCATTGCTCAGGTAAATGTTCCCCAGGTGATAAGCGAGAGGACCCATCTTGTAAATTTTGCTCTGCGAATCCTTGATCAACATCCCGGATTTCTCCAGAGTAGATAGGATTCTGTAAATGGTTGTACGATTGAAACCAGTCATCTCTTCCAATTGGGAAACAGTGAATTTATAGGGAACCCTGGCAAAGATAGTCAGCAGATACAAACCTTTTTGTAAGCTACTCATGGAGGGTTTCGTTTCGGAGGACATTTAATTCCTAACTTAGCTTTCAATTGTCATGCTGCTGATTAATCCGGCATAAAGTTTCGTCGCCAGCATCATCGTATCGATCGAAAGCCGCTCATTCTCAATGTGGGCAGTCGCGGGCTCATTGGGTAATACCGGCCCCCAGGAAACAAAGTTTTTCATGGATTTGGCATAACTGGTCCCGGGAGCAAACTGAAGGCTGCTGTCCATGCCATAGGCATCGGAAACTTCTTGCAGTGTTTTTAAGAAGGGATGCTCTTTGCTGACCCACATCGGTTCAAGAAAATCCAATATTGTTACCTCATATCTGTACTCATCGGCAAGGGATGCAAAGGCATTCAGGATATCTTCCCTGGTTGTTCCATACTTGTGCCTGATATTAATTGTCAACCTGACACTATCAGCTAGCGTGATGATGGTCGGTGTGACTGTGGTTTGCCCAATATATTCACCATCGAGATGGTCGACATTATCGTCGATCTGCAAGCTTTGCGCGTGGCCGTCGTTCCCGAGATAGGTATTGATGAAGCGTACGAAATCGAAATCAATCCCTGGAATGTTTCCCAACTTATTGCAAAGCTTGAGGATGGCATTGTCCCCGTGTTTTGGCATCGAGCTATGGCTGGCTTTGCCATGTGCTGTGATGGTTCTGCCATCCTGAAGGCTGATTTTTGCCTTTGACGGAATGGTATTGGGGCTGTCTCCACCACGCAGTTTTTTGATCCCCTTTTTACTGTCACGTGAGAAATCCAGAGTGATGTCCGCATAGCCTTTCTCGATGTTGAAAATCGGAAAACGCCCATCTGGAGAATAACCACAGCACGGAATTGCAAATTCGCGCTTAAAGCTGGCGATGTCTGTCCATTTGCCTTCTTCACTGGTTCCCACAATGAGCCATACTTTTTTATGCATAGGCAAGCCCAACTCCTGAACGGCTTTCATGGCATACAGGCTCATGACCGCCGCACCTTTATCATCCTCCACGCCACGACCATACAAGTAGCCATCGCGTTGGACGCCTTTGAAGGGATCATCTGTCCATTTTTCCCGATCCCCAATTCCGACCACGTCCAGATGCACCAGAATTCCAAGGGTTTTGTCACCTTGACCCATCTCCACGATGCCCACATTCCATTCAGATGTGGTCATGGTTTTGAAGCCAAGTTCCTGTGCGTGCTGCAGGAAATACGTGAGACAGGCCAGGGTTTCTTCTTTGTTGCCATTAATACTGGGGTAGCTGACCAGTTTGAGAATATGTTTGACGAGCTCTTCTTTTTGCCCATCAATATAGGCTTCCATTTGTTGTCTATGCATCACTCGAACCCCGTCTTCCACAATACTCCAAGGCCAGTTTTCCATAAAACTGGGCTGCGCGTTGCAAGTCTTTCGTTTCGATACATTCCTCAGACGTATGAGCTAACGCCAGATCACCCGGCCCCATGATGATGCATTTCGCCTGTGTGTAGGCTGCCAGAACACCGGCATCACTCCAGGCAGGAAAAACTGTCGGTTTTATTTTTCGACAACCAGTATGGTGCATGGCGCGATAAGCTGACTGAACAAGAGGGTCACTCTCATCAGTGCAGAAAGGTTTATGTGGCAGGAGATCACCTGAGTTGAAATATCCTTTGATCTCTGCATTAAATTGGGGATCCTGATCGTGCAATTCGGTGATGATGGCAGCCAGCTCGGTATAAACCTGTTCAATGCTTTCTTCGGGGATCCAGCGCCGGTCGATTTCGAGCGTGCACAAGCCAGGCACAGTGCTGGGTTGGTCGCCACCCTCAATTTTTCCAACATTGATGGTCGGGTTTCCCAGCAGGGGATGCTGTCTTTGTTTCAATTGGGGAGTGTACTGCCCATAGATCCTTGCTATGAGCCTGCTAGCCATGGAAATGGCATTAATGCCTTTATCCATACTGCCGCCATGCACTTTTTTCCCGATGACAGCGATTTTGAGCCATTCCAGGCCCTTATGTCCTAAAGCCAGGCGCATATCAGTAGGTTCACCGATGACTGCCGCATCCACGAAAGGCCCATGTTTTGCCAGGAATTCAATGCCCTTCCCCATCTGTTCTTCATCGATCACGCCGGCAAAGATCAAGTCACCTTGCAGGGCGGTGCCGGAACGTTTAATGCCAACAAAGGCAGCCAGCATGGCAGCCAGTGGCCCTTTCATGTCACACGCGCCACGTCCATACAGTTTGCCATCCTCAACCATTCCCGAAAAGGGATCGCTCATCCCGTAAGGCGGCACGGTGTCCAAGTGTCCACACAACATCAGTGATTTTCCTCTGCCGGATCCTTTGAGCACACCGGTCACATTCAAGCGTCCCGGCTCTGCTTCGGTCAATTCAGTTTCTATTCCTTCAGTTTGTAAGAGCCGATGAATATAGGCTGCTAGAGCACTTTCACTGTTTTCCAGCAAGGAATAACTGGGTATCCTGACCATATCTGAGGCAAGAGTGACCACATCCATATTGTCGATGGTTTCTTCAAGCTTTAAATTTTTGATGATGAACTCCTCTAATTCAATTAATGATTTCTTGATAATTCGCGGGCTAAATGGCAGGCAACCTGATGTCCCGCCTGGATTTCAATCAGCTCCGGACTTTCTTCATAGCAGCGGTCATGCACGAGTGGACATCTCGAATTGAATTTGCAACCGCGCAGATCTTCAGTAGGATTGGGGGTCTCTCCCGGAAGGACAATGCGTTCCTTACGCTTATTGACCCCGGGTGTGGGCATGATGGCGGTGAGAGCTTTGGTATAGGGATGTATGCCTCTGTGGATAATCTCATCTGCACCCCCAATTTCCATAATTTTTCCGAGATACATGATGGCAATTCGATCGGAAATCAGCCAGGCCAAAGACAGGTCATGGGTGATGAAGAGATAGGAAATCTGTCTGGAGTCCCTGAGATCCAGCATGAGACGCAGAATACCCGTCCGGATGGATGCATCCAGCATGGAAACTGGTTCATCAGCTACGATGAATGTCGGATCCATAATCATGGAGCTAGCCAGAACCACGCGTTGCCGTTGTCCTCCTGAGAGCTCATGTGGGTAGCGTTGGTAGAAATCCTCAGCGGGTTCCAGGCCTGCCTGTTCAAGCGCAAGTTTGACCTTCGCGGTACGTTCCTTTCTGGACTTGACGAGGTGGTTGACATCCAGAGGCTCAGCCACAATATCCATGACGATGTTTGTGGGGTTAATAGATTGGTACGGATCCTGAAAGATCATCTGTGCTTTTTGACGAAATCGCCGCATAAAGTTCTTGTCTTTACGTCTTACCTCTTCCCCAAAAAACTTGATCTCCCCTGTTTCGATCTCGAGCAATTGTAGAATTGCTTTACCGGTCGTCGTCTTACCGCTGCCACTCTCTCCCACCAGCGAAAGAATTTCTCCCTTGGCCAAATTGAAGGAAATTCCGTCAACAGCTTTCAGAATTTTTTTCTTTTTACTGAAGAGATCTTCAGCCAAACCTCTTTTAATTTTAAAATATACTTTCAGATCTTTGACTTCGATCGCAAAATCCGTGGTCATTCTACACCTCCCCAATTCGAAGACAGGAGGCGTAATGTTTTTCTCCCACTTTTACCATTTCCGGTTCTTGCACGGTGCATTTTGGTATCGCCTTGTGACATCTGGGATGGAAAGGGCAACCACTGATGGGTTCGAGTAAATTGGGTGGGATACCTTCAATGCTGGGTGGAATTATTTTTTCTTTACCAATGTGAGGGAAGCAGGCGATCAGTCTTTCTGTATAAGGGTGAGCTGTATTCTCGAAGACTCCTTCAACCGGGCCAAACTCTACAATTTTGCCCGCATACATAACGGCGATGCGGTCACAAACCTCTGCCAGAATGGAGAGATCATGGGTGATCAGGATCAAACCCATGTTCAATTCCTTGCGAAGTTTCTCCAAAAGATTCAAAATCTGAGCCTGTACCATTACATCCAACGCGGTGGTGGGCTCGTCACCGATCACAAGTTTTGGCCGACAGGCTAACGCGATGGCAATCATTGCCCTCTGCTTCATGCCGCCGCTAAACTCATGCTGGTAATTGTTGATGCGGTCAACTGGCATTTCCACCAATTCAAAAAGCTCGCCGGCCCGGGCAAGCGCTGCCTTCTTGCTGATTTTTTCATGCAGCACGATGGCTTCAGCAATCTGATCCCCGACCTTCATGACGGGATTAAGTGCATTCATCGAACCCTGGAAAATAATCGAAATGTCCTTCCAGCGCCGGCTGCGGATTTCTTCATCGCTGAGTTGGACCAGGTCAGTCCCCTCAAAGAGGATCTGACCCCCATGAATTTTGCCTTCTTTGGGAAGCAGCCTGACGATAGAAAGAGCGCTGGTCGTCTTGCCACAACCAGATTCACCCACCAGTCCGAGTGCTTCCCCATGATCCAAATCAAAGCTGGTGTCATCCACTGCCTTGTATAAACCCTTGGAGGTTTCAAAATATGTTCGAAGATGCTTAACTTCCAGCAGTGTCAAAAAACTACCTTCCTCTCAATTTTGGATTCAATATTTCATCAAAAGCATATCCCAGCAGCGTAAACGATAACACCACCAAAACCACGCAGATGCCCGGGGGCAGATAGTACCAGTAGGCACCGGATGCAGTAGCGCCACCCTCAAATGCATAATGGAGCATCATTCCCCAACTGGCCATGGTCGGATCTCCCAACCCTAAAAAGCTGAGAGTGGTCTCTGAAATGATGGCAACGGCTGCAACCAATACCGTATTGGCGAATACCAACGGGAAAACATTGGGGAGAATATGCCGGAACATGATATGTCCATGTCCAGCACCGATGGAAACGGTGCGTTCCACGAATTGTCTTTCTCTGACGGAAAGCGTTTGAGCGCGAACCACGCGGGCAGTTCCCGCCCAGCCGGTGATTCCAATCACAAATATTATATTCCAGAGGCTGGTTCCCAAGATGGCAGCCAGCACCATCATAAGCGGTAGCCAGGGAATAACCAGAAAGAAGTCAGTAAAGCGCATCAGCAGGTTATCGATGCCTTTACCAAAGTATCCAGCGAGAATACCTATCAAAGTGCCAATGATCATAGAGATGGCGGTAGCGACAGCCCCTATGAGGAGTGAAATCCTTGCACCAGCAATCAGGTTGGCCAGCACGTCTCTGCCCATGTCATCTGTCCCCAGAAGATGTTTGAAGGAAGGAGAAAGGAGAAGATCCTCAACCTCGCCAAATTCCATGGTAGAAAATGGCATAATCAGTGGGCCAAAGGTTGCTACTATAATAAAAAATAACAGGATAATCGTGCCAGTCAAGGCTAATTTGTTATGGAGTATTGCTTTGCCGAAATCCTTAAGTTTCATTATTTCCTAATTCTTTACTCGTGGATCAATATAGGCATAACTAATGTCCGCCAATACATTTGCCAGCACCACACTGATGGTCACCAACAGGAACACACCTTGTAGCAATGGATAATCTCTTGCTCCCAGTGCTTCATACATCAAACGTCCCAGTCCTGGCCAGGAGAAGATCGTCTCTACCTGAATGGCACCTGCCACCACAAAGCCGATGTTGATGGCGATTATGGTAATCATGGGCAGCATTGCATTTGGTAAGGCATGCTTGAGGAGAATATATCGTTCACGGAATCCTTTGGCTCTGGCGGTGATAATGTAGTCTTCAGATAAGACATCAATGAGTGTGTTGCGCATGGTGAGTGCATATTCACCGATCAGGACCAGACTCATGGTCAGAACCGGCAGCACCAGATGGCGCCCCAGATCAACCATCTTCGCCCAATCGGAAACAAAGTTCTTTCCAGGGGTTAACATACCACTGGTTGGAAACAGCCGTAACTGGACACAGAACAGCACCACCAGGATCATCCCAAGCCAGAAAGTGGGTACCGAATAGGTGACCAGAGAGAAGCCTAACGTCCATACATCCAGCTTTGTTCCACGTTTCCAGGCAGCTACAACCCCGATCAGGATCCCAATCAGGATGGCGATAATTTCAGCCAAACCGACCATTAAAACGGTGGGGAGGATTTTGGAGGCAACCACCTTGGCGACCGGGGCTTTGTAAACAAAGGATATTCCCAGATTTCCTTCCACCAGGTGTTTGAAATAGGTGAAGAACTGAACATACCAGGCCTGATCTAACCCATACAGTTTTTTAACTGCTTCAATCTGCTCGGGGGTTGCCCGGGGGTTCCGCATCATCATCGCGAGCGGATCCCCAGGCAAAACCCGGAACAATAAATAGTTGAAGATAAGCACGACCAAAATGGTGAGCAAGGCATACAGTAATTTTTTAGCTATGATCCCCTTACTCATAATCGATCATCCTCTATTTAACTGGTTTTATATTCATGTAGTTATAGATTGTCAGATTGTGGAAAAAGGTTCCAGTCTCTGGTATTTGTTGGTAGCCGGTCCAGCGATCAGAGCGAATGGCTTGAATATTGTTGGAATAGATCATGATGATGTATGGGGCTTCATCGTACACAATCTGTTGCATTTCAAAGACCATCTCCTGCCTCTTCTGCGGGTCAAGTTCAGTTTGTTGCATTAAGAAAAGTTCATCGTATCTGGCATTGGAGAAGAAGGGTTCATTGTTTCCACCAATTTGGTCTGTGGTCAGAACACCCATAATCACGGTTGGATCCAAATCTGCTCCCCAGCCCCAGATAAACATATCATAGGTGCCGGAAATGATATTGTCATACAGCGCGCCACTATCCATGTTGATGTTATTGATTTTGATACCAACTTCCGCTAAATCTGAAGCAATCAATTGCCCGGATTTGACTTCTTCCAGATTATCTCCGATGGTAATCAGGTCAAACTCCAGAGGTGTGCCATCAGCGCTTTCTCTAACGCCATCCCCATCAGTATCGGTGTAACCAGAGGCTTCCAATAAAGCTTTGGAAGCTTCCACATCATAATCTCTTAATTCTGCGGCGGTTGGTTCGTAATGATAAAAATTGCCGGGGTTTATCATGGTGGTTCCGACTGTACCCTGACCGGTGTAAGCAATGTCGACAATTCTTTGTTTATTGATGCCCAGTTCAATCGCCTGGCGGATATTCTTGTCCTGGAGGAGCGGATCTCCACCACTGGCTTCATCCGTCCAGCAGTTGATACCAACCTGCATGAAACCAAGTTCCTCACCGGAGATCACGTCTACATTTGGATCTGCCTCCAGTTGTTTCATCTGGGCTGAGTTAAGATTGTTGGCACCATCAATTTCGCCCAGGATGAGTGACTGTGCCATCGAATCTACGTTTTCATAATCAACAAAGATATATTCATCCACGAAAGGTTTGGTTCCAAAATAGTCCGGGTTTTTGACAACTTTCACAAAATTCGGGCCTTGTGAATCAAATTTGAAGGGACCAGTGCCAACTGGCATTTCATTTGGAAAGATTTCAAGTTCTTCCGCAGCAATTCCCGCCCAAATATGTTCGGGGAGGATCGGGGTAGTGTTCATCAGAATGTTCGCTTTGGGTTCCTCAGTGACGATGACAACGGTCAGGTCGTCCGGGGTTTGAACTTCTGTGATTCCGGTCAGGTAAGAGCTGTACATGTATCCTAAACCAGTATCCATCATCAGATCATAGGTGAATTTTACATCTGCGGATGTGAAAGGTTCACCATCGTGCCATTTTACGCCTTCCTGCAGTTTAAACGTCCAGGTCAGATTATCATCGCTGTGCGACCATTCGGTTGCCAGGTTGGGAACAGCTTCATAGTTTTCATCGTAAATGACCAGTGAATCATAAATGAGCATAAAAAACTCATAGGTTACCTGCATGTAGGATGTTAATGGATTCAAAGTGTCAAAGGCAGTGCTGGAACCCACGGTAAATGACACAAGTTCTGCGGGGTCTTGCTCCCCCACGGGTTCTGCGGTGGATTGTTCTTCGCCCGGTTTTGCTGTGGCTTGTTCTGCCGGCGGTTCTGCTGTGGATTGCTCTCCACCTCCACAACCTACCAATGCTACAGTGAGCATTAGAATGACAACAACCATAATAAATTTCTTACTTGACTTTTTCATTTCTATTTCCTCCTTTGGAAAATTGAACTAACTTAAACGACACCGCTCTCAAGGATCGTAAATTGCTTTTTGTCTGCATCCAGACGGGCTTTCACGCCCAGTGGCAGGGTGGCCATATCTTTTGTATGCCCGAGAGGTAACCCGTACAAGACCGGAATCTTCAGGGGTTTTAGATAATATTCTAAAATTTCTTCCAGATTCGTGTCACTATAGTATCCCGGATTATGCTTAGCCGGAACGCAATCATGGCACTCGCTGACCATAACCCCTTTGACAATCTTCAGCAACCCGGCGTTTCGCAGGTGAGACAGCATGTGATCGAATATCCAGGGTTCTGTATACGCTTCTTCAATCATCAGGATCTTATCCCGCGTATCGATTTGGTAAGGAGTTCCCAGACTGGCACACACCAGTGTCAGGTTACCTCCAATCAGTTCTCCTTCGGCAACGCCCGGTACAATCGTGTGCAACCAGGTCTTATCATCCGGGAGGGGGATTTCACCAACAGGATCAACGTAGGAAACGGCTTTAAAAAATTGTTTTTTTGTATAATCGGTCAGGTCTGAGCTATTAAACCTAGCCATTCCGGGCCCGTGAAAGGTGACCAGGCCTGAAAATTTGTGGATGGCCAGATGAAGTGAAGTGATATCACTAAAACCGGTCAGAATCTTAGGATGTGTGGCAATTGCCTCAAAATCAATCAGATGAATAATCTGAGCTGAGCCATAACCCCCCTGAGTGACGAAAACTGCATCAATATCATCTCTTTGGAACATTTCATTCAGGTCAGCAGCGCGCTCTTCTTCAGAAGCTGCAACAAAGCCCTTCAATTTATTCACATTTTTTCCGATGACGACCTTGTACCCCAGCTCCTGCAGGAATTCGGCAGCACGAATCACTTCGCTGTTCTTTTCTGAAGGGCTTGCAGGCGAAATAACCCCAATCGTGTCCCCTTTTTCTAATTTTTTGGGTCTTATCATGAATTACTTTCTTTGAGACCGTTGTCGGAATGTTCACATGTTGAACATTGTTATCACTATTCTCATTTTAAATTATACTCAACACGAATAATACTGCAAGCGGTTTTCCGAATTAATTTTCGCAGCCATTCCATAATTTGCGGCTCAGTTTTTTTTGCAGGCATGCATTCGCCAAAAAACAGGTCAGCTCTATTTTATTGGGGTGTACCTGATTTTCTGGAAAAAAAATGCAGCGCTTGGAATTGATCAGGTTTCAGTGCTTAACAGCTATCCCTTCAAAGAATATTGATTCAATCAGACGTACAACTTCTTCTTTGCTCGCATCCTCATGGAATTCCCTGTTAAAAAAGGGGTACATTAAACCCAATAAGGCCCAAACAGCGATATGAGGGTTCAGATCGCGAATCTGGTTTGAAACAATGCCTGTCTGGATGATTTCTGCCAGTGGCGCTAAGAATTTTTCTTCATAGCGTTTATTGAAAGAAGTACGGGCCGCTGGATTAACTTTGGATAGATCCTGTTGTGCTTTCTGAAATATGCTGCGCACATTGAGGGGCAGTTCGGTAAAGACAGCCTTGATAAAGGAAGAAATGGTTCTGCGACTTGAACCGGATTGAGTTTGCAGTTCGGCCAGCAGTTCCTCAAACACGCTTAAATTTTCATCAAGGACTGCCAGAAAGAGCTCCTCTTTATCTTTGAAGTAATAATACAACCCGGCTTTGGAAAGGTTGCAGGATTCAGCAATCTGACGGATGGATACTCCATCAAACCCTTGCCCCATGAACAAATCTGCTGCTGTTTCGAGTATACGTTGGCGCACGTCCTTTGATTGGACTTCATTCATTTTGACCAACTTTCTTTATCTTTGCGGCTGAATGGTCATCCTTTGTTTGGTGTCTACGCTTCATCCGCATGCATCGAAGCTAATTCGAAAGAGCGTTTCTTCAATAGGAATGCCAAACCAACCATAACAAGACTTATTAATCCCATAACGAGAAAGGCCAGGCTATAACCAGCCGCTACATCACCCGATTGAGCACTGGACGCAGCAATGGCACCGATCATTGCCCCACCCAGCAATTGACCCGTGCTGGCAGTGATTGAGATAACACCCTGTGCAGTAGAACGTTCAGCAGAGGCGGTTTCGTTCAGGCTGATATAGCGAAGCGGGGCACCCAGCAGGGAGGAAAGCCCCAATCCGATGAGGAACCCTGATAGGATGAACAGAACCAGGTTGTTGGAGAATAATCCCATTCCCACCATCCCCAGGGTTGTAATGAATGTACCACTGATGATCACAATGCGAGACCCAATTTTGTCCAGCAGCCGGCCTGATAATGGTGATCCGAAAGCCATGGCCAGAACGACTGGCATTAACATCCAGGAAGCATTTTGATTGTTAATACCGCTGCTACTTAACTGAACCACAGCTAATAATGGCAGGTAAACCATCCCAGCCTCGGCAAAACCTGCGCCAGCCGAGAAAATGTAAGCCAACCGTAACTGGCGGCGTGAAAACAAGCTGAGTGGGATGATAGGGTTTTCGACGCGACTCTCAATCCAAAGCATCAGAGAGAAAAGTACCAAAAAAGCAATCAGAGATGCCAACACCTTCGTAGAAAGCAAACTGCTGAAGAAATTTTGTGTGTCCAGCTGGTTGATGGAAAGTGCCAGGCTGGTTAATAACAAAGCAATAACTATCATTCCCAACCAATCAAATTGTTGAGAATGTTCTCTGCGGGTGGCTGGCAAACTGCGCATGGCCATCAGTATGACTACCAGAGCAACCGGCAAATTGATCAGGAACAACCATTTCCAGGAAGCAAAACTGAGGATGACACCGCCCAGGATCGGGCCAATCAGAAAAGCCAACCCGAACACAGCACCGATCAATCCCAGTGCACCCCCGCGTTTTTCAGGAGGAAAAGTATCACCGATCACAGCACTGGCCACAGGGAATATCCCACCAGCGCCAAACCCCTGGATGGCACGCCCAATCAGTAGTATTGTGATATTGGGAGATAAGGCTGTAATCAACGAACCAAGTGCAAAAATTGACACATCCAGGACGTAAATCCAACGTCGACCGTAAATATCGGAGAGTTTGGCCATGATGGGTGTGCCAATCAGGTTGAAGAGCACATATAAACTGAAGATCCAGGACAGTGCCCGCTCAGAAATGTTTAGATCCGCGCGAATGGCGGGCAGGGCCGGGCCGACAATGGCAATATCCAGTGCGCCCATGAGCACACCAATAAATAAAATGACCAAGATAGACTTTCGGTTACCAGTTTCCATAAAATTATCCTTTAATCAAACTTACTTACCGAACGTTCGGTAAGTAAAAAAATTATAAAGGGCAACAAAGTCAAAATCAACACAAGAAGTTGTCTGTATAGGGTTTTATACCCCTGAAGGATAAATTTTTGCGAAGAAGAAAGGTTCACATATCTCCAAACCACATATTTAATAATCAATTTCTGGTATCAATTAGAACACCCTGCCCACAACTGCCCGGGAGGGTACGTTAAGCGGTGATCCTACAGCTGAGCTGCTAGCGATGACCAAAATGATCAACAGTGCTATTTATACACGTGCTTGTATTTTTTTGTCATTTTGAAATTTCCTCTACAACAATAGCCAAAAGATGATTGGTGCCTGTGTAAGAAAATAGGTTATCTTTTTTCTATACATTTGATGAAGTAAATTGCCATTTCCATCAAATTTTCCGATGTATCTCCAGCATACTACAAACATTTTACATAATTTAACAAAAGCTTATACAAACACTTCCTGAAATAAATAAAATAAGATATTCTTTTAGAAAAATGGAAGTCAATCACTCTTTGTAAAAATAAGGAGTGAATTAATAAATGATTTGAAATATTTTGGATTTTTTGGTGAAAAACCCAAAAAGGAATTATATCATTTAGGGTACAAAAAAATTTGGAAAAAAATTCATATGTTTTTGGTAAACAAAGGATAATTACTGATAAAATTCATCTGATCTGGAGGTAATTTGATTAAATATTGGAAAGATTATAAATGGTCTAACGTTTTGGTGATGATTCATAATCTTAATTTAGACCCCAAAATATGCGCAGAAGATTTTCATCAACGTTTGGTGGTAATAACTGGTGCAACCTCCGGTATTGGCTATGCAACAGCTCGAAAATTCGCTGCTTGTGGAGCCGATTTATTGTTCATCAATCGAAATGAAATGAAAACGAAAGAATTAATCGAAGAACTAAATAGGGATTTCAATACCAATTGTTCATACCTCATTGCAAAATTTTCCAAATTGGCAGACGTTCACCAGGCTGCTGAGCAATTATCCAGTATTGCAAGAAATATTGATGTGTTAATTCACAATGCAGGTGTATATCTAACGACAAGAAACATCACGGTTGATAATAATGAAGAAGTCTTCCAGACCAATTATTTGAGTACTTTTATCATTAATTATTATCTGAGAGAAAAACTAAGAAATCAAAACAGCGGAAGAATCCTGTTCGTAAATTCTGAGGAATATCGATTTGCTGCCTTTGGCATTCATATGGACGATTTAACCTGGAGTAAACATAAGTATTCTGGCATGAAAAGTTATGCTTCCGCAAAAATGGCACAATTGTTATCAATGAGAAAGTTTACGGAATATTTTCAAGGTACAAATATCACAATGAATGCAATGCATCCCGGGAATGTCAGGACGAATAGCGGACAAAATAATGGCTGGCTCTATAAAACATTTAAAAGGAAGGTAATAGATCGAGGAGCGCGCCCTTTATCAGTTTCTGCGGACGCTCTCTATTATTTGGGGGTTTCTCCTGATTTGGATCATGTTTCAGGAAGGTTTTTTAACCTCACCACAGAAGAAGAGCTTGCCCCTCCAGCAATGGATAAGGATGAAGCAGAAAAATTATGGGTAATCAGCATGGATTTAGGTGGTTTCAATGGTCGCTAAAGGAAATAAAGTTGTAATTGTTGGTGCTGGAATGGCAGGTTTAACCGCAGCTGCCTATTTAACCAGAGAAAATTATGAAGTCTTATTACTGGATAAAAACGATCGAGTCGGGGGACTGGTAGGTACTTTTGAAAGTAATGGTTTCTTTTTTTTTATTCTGGCCCGAGGGCATATGTAAATTCAGGTATTGTGAAACCAATCTTAAAAGATCTGGGTATTCAATGGGAATTTTTGGAAAATAAGATATCAGTTGGCGTTGAAGACCAGGTGATAAGAATAAACTCTATGCTGGATCTGCAGGAGTATAAAAGATTACTGGAACATTTATACCCCGATAACAAAGAAGAAATCAGTCGTGTTATTACCATTATTTCCCAAATGTCAGGTTATACCAAAGTATTATATGAATTTGATAATCCTAATTTTATAGATCTGAAAAACAACAAGAAATTTATTTTTAGGAAATTGATTCCATGGACATTTAAGTTTCTGTACACGCTCAGAAAACAAACCCAATATAGCCTTCCCATGGAAGATTTTATTAAAGACAAAGTTTCCAACCAATCAATGGTTGATATCATACTTCAACACTTTTTTAGAAAAACACCAACCCATTTTGCTCTCGGATATTTTTATGTTTATATGGATTATTTTTATCCAAAATCTGGAACTGGCGCATTAAGTAATCTCCTAAAGGAAAAAATTCTCGAACGGCGTGGGGAAATAATACTGAATACGGAGATAGACGCAATAGTGCCATCCAGGTCTGTGATCATTGATGCTGAAGGGAATGAATACCAGTATGATCATTTGATTTGGGCTGCGGATTTGAAAAAAATGTATCACATACTACAAACTGAAGAATTGGAGACCGTAACGCAATCGGAGATTGCAACACTGTCGAAACGAATGCAGGCAGCCAAAGGTGCTGAATCTGTCTTCATATTTAACATAGCTGTCAATCGTCCACCTTCTTATTTCCAACAACATGGGGGTGAACATTTATTTTATACACCTTCATCTCAGGGATTAGGTTTAACTAATCAGGATGAGAGATTAGACCTCATTGCCAATTTTGATAAAAAATCGAAAAAAGAAGTCTTTGATTGGCTGGAAAAATACATCAGACTAAACACTTACGAGATTTCGATCCCGGTTCTGCGGGATGATTCCCTTGCGCCTGAAGGGCAAACCGGTGTAATGATCAGTTGTCTTCTGGATTATGAGATCATAAAAAAAGTGGAAAAAGCCGGGTGGTATAAAGAATTTAAGGAAGCGTTTGAAAATGGGGTGGTGAATATTCTTTCTGAGACAATATATAAAGATTTTGACGAGGACATCCTCTTCAAGTTTTCATCGACACCATTGACAATTGAAAAAATATCTGGAAGTTCTGAAGGTGCAATTGTTGGTTGGTCATTCGAAACACCTGTTCCTGTCATCAATAAATTAGAAGATATTCCAAAATCGGTCCTAACCCCAATCTCAAATATTTATCAAGCCGGGCAATGGGCTTATTCACCGGCTGGTGTGCCGATTGCAATGTTAACAGGCTGGTACGCAATCCAAAAAATTATTAAGCAGAAGAAAAAGAAGTAAACCAGATTCTTATTGAAGTAAATCAAGATTTTCAAATCGAATCATTGAGAACCGAATTATCCAGGAGATTTCAGCATGTTTGCAAAAATTGTTATTATCGCATTCATAATTCTTGAGTTATCAAATGTTCTGGCGCTTTATTTCACGCCGGGATCAAAAAGAGCAAATGCAGTGGGTGTGTTTTCTGCCTGGGAGAAATCAAAGCAATACCCGGAAATTCATGATCTTGTTAAATATCTGGTGAATTGGGTGGCTGGGACAAAACTAATATTTCTGCTCCTGTTAGGTGTCATTGTCATTTTTGGTGACCTTGAACTTCAGCAATTAAGCTTAATTGCGTTAGGAATTGCAACCCTTACTTTTTTTTGGCGCTTATTCCCATTGATTAGAAAGATGGATCATCAAGACCAGATCAGACCGAAGAATTATTCAATTATTTTAGGCTTGATGATTCTAACGATGATTACCCTGTTTGGTTTAGCAGCTTTTCTTTGATAACAATTTTCTTAAGGCGAGCTGGTTTAGATCAGAATGGCATCATTGCCAGGATTAGAAAAAGTTAGAGAATCACAAAACAATATTCCCAAAAAAAAATTTAGTATGGTCCTGGTTCAGACGCTAATGTTTGCCAGAAAATTGAAGTTTGATAAATTCGTTTTTTATTAATCTAATTTTAATGTAATTGATAAAAGTCAATGTAATTAATTCTGGATTGTGATATCTTGAACTAAACAAGGAAGGTTCTTTTTTTCAAGACTCACTTGCATCAAACTATCAATAGAGGAGGAAAGAATGTATGTAACAAAAGCTCGAATTTATTTATTAATCGGGGCGCTTTTGCTTAGTGTGCTGCTAATCGCTGGCTGCACACCAACACAGGCACCCCCAGTGGTAGAGAAAGTCGTCGAGACGGTCATTGTGACAGTCGTAGTTGAGCCTACACCCATGCCAACCGATGCACCTCCACCAGCCCCAGACCATTCCGATATTATGTTAGCCTGGGAAGGAAGCCCCCATGGCAATACGTATGATCTTGGAAAAGGTCCAAACACGTATTGTTCGCGCTGTCATTCACCACAGAACTGGGACCCGGAATCAACAACTGACAGACCACCCAATTGTGTTACCTGTAAGTTCCCAACAGATCCTGAGTTGAGAATTGCTACGACCATGGATTTTGTGGAAGAAGAAGATTGGGTTGGAATCAATTGTGAAACATGTCATCGAGTTGTTGATGGTGTAGTCCAGGAAGGAAATGCCTGGTTGAGCCCATTGACCGGTGAGTATATGGATGTAGCTACACCGAATGAACTCTGCACCAATTGCCATCTCACCTCACAAGGTGTATCCGCTACAGGTGGTAGAGGTGTGAGCCATGAAATTTATCTGGGTGGAAGCGCTCATAAAAACTGGGCCGGTGTATTAACCACTGAGCGAAAACCAGATTACTGCACCGATTGCCATGATCCACATACGCAACAGCCACTGGGTTGTGTAGATTGTCATGAAATCAATGCAGCTGAACACGCAAAGGGTAGTTACCCGGCGATGGCTGATACAGTTTCCTGCATGGGTTGCCATGAAGCTACTGGAATGGATGTAGGTCCTCATCCTGATGAAGCAATGGGTGGCATCTGGGTGCCGATTGTTTCTGAAATGGGCAGATCAGGTCAAATGTCAACTACTGCAGTTACATCTCACAGTGTGAATTGGTTGGTTAGTTGTGACCGCTGCCATTTTGAAGGCAATACACATGAGTTGCCAGTTCTGAATGCAGATGGTTCCCCAGTTGAGGCTGAGGAAGAAGGATAAATTATTTCAAAAAGGTCTCAACATAGGATTGTGATATTTTTGTAAACTTTATCTATGATCAATCCTTAATCTAGAAATTGGAAATTGGGTGGGGTGGAAACCTCACCCAATCCACATATAGAAATGAACTATGAAAAAAAACAAAAAACAATATAAATTTCTAATACAAATTTTGTTAATGATAATTTTGATGTTGGGAATTTCTGGTTGTCAGTCTGATGAAGTTGAAGTTTCTCCTGGTGATAAAACCAGTCAAACTTCTGAATCTGCTACTGAAAAACAACCACCAAATGAGAATAATAAGGTCAATGAAACGTCTGAAAGTGAAAAAAGTCCGGAAGTAGAAACTGATCCTGATGTGATTTCTTCACAGTGGAGTGAGAGTGCACATGGGAATACCTATGTAATGGATAGTGCAGGAAAAAATAACTCCTGTGCGCAATGTCATGCCCCGGTTGATTGGGCGCCAAGCATGGATGATATTCCGGAGAGTTGTTTCACATGTAAATTTGAGTTGAGCGAACCTCCGGCTACGATCGCCGAAACGGATTGGCAATCCATCCCCTGTAAGGTCTGTCATCAGGTAGACAAAAAAGGGAATGTCAAGGAAGAAATCAGTTGGCTGGAAGTGGCAGCACTGGATGAGTATGCTGAAGTGGAAAACTCAAGTGAGTTGTGCATGAAATGCCATGCTCCGGTTAATCTATTTGAACACGTTGCGATTGAGGTCGCGGGTGCTCATGCGGAATATTTATGCACAGATTGCCATAACAGCCATAATTTGACCACCTCCTGTGGCGAGAGTACCTGCCATGAGGGCATGCAGGATCCTGAAAAAGTGATTGTTGGTCATGATGAAGATCATGCAAATGTCTCCTGTGAAGCCTGCCATGATGCTGCCGGTTTGGAGGTTGGTCCGGACGAAGGTACGGGAATTTGGATCACATATGCACCCTGGGTGGTTGATTCGGAAGGTGGGTCTGAGACAGGCTTAATGCCTTTTGTATCTCATAACACTGTGCTGGAAGTGAATTGTGAGCGTTGTCATTTTGATGGAAATCCTTGGGAACTGTCCGTTGACATTGAAATACCATAAGCATATTACTGTTGCAAATGGATAAATAAAAAGGAGAATTTATTATGGATAAGTCAGGCAAATTAATCAAACTGGTTGCGATTATCCTTTTTGGCTTAACTTCTGCCATGAATTTATTAGGAGGAGCAGGAACTTCCTGTGTGGCTTTTTCTAATAATGTTGGTTATCGCATGGCCTTCAAACAGTTGATGGACGTTCGTTGGTTATATCAACTCTTTGTGGTTACTACTGTAATCATTGGAATCGTTGGGATATGGGCGACTATAAAATTAATTCGCGGTGGTCCTACCGTATATCGTACCGCATTGATTGTTCTGGTTGTAGGTACTTTAATCGGTGCGGTTCATTACCTTGTATCATTAAATTTACGCGGTAAAGCAGCTCCCGCTAATGTTAAATTCTATCTGAATTTGATCACTCTGTTGTTGTTCTTGGCAATCAATCTACCCGGTATTCGTAATAAAATTGATTTTACGTCTGGCGGCAGTGGTAAAACCGAAAAAACAGCAGCAGCCGGTATGGCAGCGATTGTGATCGGGATCATCGTTCTGACCGTATTTGATTGGGCTGCTCCAACACATACCATGAATGGTCAGAACTGGGTTTACGTATTCTACGCACCTCTGATGGTGAGTGGAATAACATTCCTGGCAGGTGGATTAGGAGCTCTGGTCTGGTCGGTCATCTCGATGTTTAACCAGGAAATCGCACAAAAGAGTTTGGAATTATCAAAATCTGACACCAATTAATCGGAAAAACTATTTCAATGCAAGGTACCTGAGGTCATCCGTTTCTAACAAGGCTTTTTCACATAATTGATCTTTTGATAATACAATAATTTTTCCACGTGTTACATCAATGATCGCTTCATCTTTCAAAGCTTTAATGGAACGGCAAATGGCTTCAGGTACTGATGCCGCTAAGGCTGCCAGTTTTTGGTTGTCATATCGATAGCGATTAATTTGTGTGTTACCACATTCACTTAAAAATAAAATTACTTTTGCAACGCGAGCCATGACCGGACGACTGAGAAGATCTTCGTATTGATCTATTAATCGTCGATTTCGGGATGCCAGAACCATTAACAAGCCTGTGCCCAGTTCAGGATACGATTTCATCAGGTTGATAAAATTTTCGTGGCTGATACACCAGGTCACGCAGTCTTTTGCTGCTACAGCAGACACTGGATTAGGACCACCGTCTAATACCGGCACTTCATTGAACATGATCACCGGTCTGATGCTGGCGATGATCGACTCCTGGCCCTGAATGCCCAATTTGTACAAATGGACGTGTCCTCTAAATATAACGTGTAACCCGGCACAGGGCTCACCTTCCCGAAAAATCAGAGATCCTGCCGGGTGAAAGCCTATCCTTCCCGAAAAAACGATTTCTTTAATGGCATGCAACGGCAAATGTCTGAAAAGATGGACATTCGAGAGCTTTTCTACCAGGACATCTTGATTAATCATTTGTGAAGATCCCTTTCACTTACAATCTTACTGTTAGCGATATTTTCCTTTTTACTGTATTATTACAGATACTTATTGTTATGTCCAATTAATTCCAATAGACGAATGTAATAATATCCTTAATACCTAATTGTAGGTAAGATTACCTGACAGGTCATTAACTTTCGTTAATTGTTGAAGAACTTCTTACAATATGTAGAACACCTCAGAAAATCAGGGGGCGAATAAATTCAGAATGAAGGACCATACCGGTCCAGAACTGGCTCTTTTGCTGGTTTGCAATGGTTTCCAGATTCTGCTTTTGATTAATGGATTTACACGTAAAATTAAGAAGGACCACTTGATTTATCTTTCCATGTTGAGCGTTAGAACCAGTAAGGATAAGAATATGATCATACCTCCCGAACCGGAACTTGAAGATTTACTGCAATCGATTGGTAAAGCCGGTCAGCACCTGTCCTCCATGGGAGCTTGTGAAGGTGCAGCGGGGAATATTTCCGTTTGTACCCGCTGGCAGCTTGATGTAGATGGTCTATTCCCAATAATCAGTGAAATAGAACTTCCGCAAGCTGTTCCGGAATTGGCAGGCAGCACGATCATTGTCTCTGGATCGGGTACCCGCTTGCGGGATATTCATTGCCATCCCACTGCTAATCTGGCATGCCTGGTGTTTAATGCAGGTGGCAAGACTGCGAGATTGCACAAAGCCCATGACTGCAAATTTGACCGCATTACCAGTGAATTCAACTCACACCTGGCTGTTCATGATCATCAAATGTGCTCTTCAAAAACAAATTTTCAGGCACTTATTCATGCCCAGCCGATATATCTGACTTACTTGAGCCACATCTCACGTTATCAGGATGCCAAATATCTCAATACACACCTGTTACGTTGGCAACCCGAAACCATTTTAAACTTACCCGAAGGGATTGGATTAATACCTTTTGAAGTGCCGGGTTCATTAGAATTGATGGTTGGGAATGTGACTGCCATGCAAAAACATTGGGTTGTGATCTGGGTAAAACATGGTGTCATGGTTCGCTCAGATGTTTCTGTAGAGCGTGCTGTTGACCTGCTGGAATATGCTGAAACAGCCGCACACTATGAGTATCTCAATTTAATCAACGCGGAAATGGCAGATGGTTTGACGAGTGACGAAATACGGACGATCTGCTCCACTTTTAGCATTAACCAACAAATTTTCTAAAAATTTATAAAAAATTCATCGGAGGCAGCATGTCAATCAGGACCAAATCAAAAAAATTAATTATTGTGGCACTTCTGCTATGTCTTATCAGCATGCTTTTTTCAGGATTGATTCAGAACAATTTTGGCAAAGTAAAGATTGTTGACATTACTCTTCAAACGGGCAATGGTACGTTGACGGGATATTTACTCATGCCAGAGAATGCTTCCGCCAGTCAACCAGCACCAGCCGTGGTGACCAGTCACGGGTATCTCAATAATCGTGAAATGCAGGACATTACCTATGTGGAACTTTCCCGACGTGGTTATGTTGTCTTTGCTATGGACGCCTATAAGCATGGTGATTCCTCCGTACCGGTTGATGAAAATGGTGTTCTGGTCTCGATAAGCGATGGCGGCATGATTGATGCCGTTGAATATGTGTATACACTACCCTTTGTGGATCAATCCCGGATTGGAGTCACCGGTCACTCAATGGGAGGTGGGTTTGCGGATATAACCCTGGCTTATTACAGTGACCTGGAGAAAGACGCATTGGCTCAGGGGAAATCAGCACAGGAAGCAAAATCGATGAATAAAGTGGCAGCCGGCTTGATTGTTGGGAATGTTCCCTCCGGTTTGGCAGGCGGCATTAATATTATGGGAGCCGAACAAAAAGGTAGTGCCCCTTATCTGGCGGATATCGGGGTGATCGAGGCTAGATATGATGAGTTTGCTATTGCTCTAATGGGGAGATCAATTGTCAATTTACTCGAAAACGATATTATCAAGAATTTTGTAGCTCTACAAACCGAGAATAAATCGATTGTTACAGAAGGTGCCATAGTTGAAGGTAAAATCTACAATAATGCTGAGACTGGATATGGCATTGTATTCTATTCTCCCTGGGAAATTCACCCCTGGAACCATTTTTCTACGACGACCTCCCGCCATACGATTGAGTTTTTTGAAACAAGCTTAGGTGCACCCCTTCCAATCCAGGGCAGCAATCAGATCTGGTGGTTGAAAGAATTATTTAACCTGCTCGGTTTGATTGGATTCTTTATCTTTCTTGTTCCTCTTGCAGAGGTTCTTCTTTCCATTCCGTTTTTTAGCGAACTGCGGGCGAGAACAATTTTACCAATACCAGCGTTGGGTTCTGCAAAACAAAAAAGAAAATTCTGGATCTGGGGGATTGCGGGTGGTTTATTGACCGGCATTATGATTATTCCTTTCTTCGTGATCGGCATGGGCCTGGTAAATCCTTTCTGGCCACAGGATACCACCAGTCCGATTGCTGTTTGGGCTTTAGGCTCTGGATTGATTGGCTTACTGATGGTACGCATTACCAGTGGCAGGATGAAAGGGCGAAGTGCTGAATTTGGATCGAAGATTGGCTGGAAGCCATTACTGAAGACCATTTTATTAGCTGTAGCGGTCGTTTCGATCACTTATCTGCTTGTTTTTACTGCTGATTATTTTCTAAAAACTGATTTCCGCATCTGGAGTTTTGCGGTGCGGGTTTTTTCTGCTAATAAGATCTGGGTGGCATTGAAATATACACCATTCTTCCTGGGCTATTTTTTGCTCAATAGTCTTGCGGTCAATCGCAACCACTTTGAAAATTGGAGTGAGCGCAAGCAAATCTGGGTTAGTATTCTGTTTAATATCGTCGGCGTGAGTGTTTTCCTGGCGATTCAATATCTTCCTATTCTATTTACCGGCAGTACTTTCTCAGGTTTGTTCATGAGTGGTATGATCGGTGGTGGGATGGCACTATTTCCCATCTTGCTTTTCCCTTTCGTACCGATACTGGCGATTGCAGCCGTCACCGCAATCAAATTATTCCGATTAACCGGCAATATTTACCTGGGTGGATTCGTGAATGCATTATTGATCACCATGATAACGGTTGCGAATACCAGCTTTACGTATCCATATTAGTGCTTCAAAATCCCAGATGCAATCACTCTTATACTAAATACAACGCGAACAACAGACCAAATTACCGGAAGGTAACCACCACTGGGTCATGGTCGGATTTATGTAAAACCGATGTATCCCCTGGCAACTGTAGTGGGAAATCGGCATTTACATGCAGGATGTCAACGCTGGAAATTGAGCTTTCAAAGATCTCATTCACCAGAATATGATCCAGCACCTGCGCCACGCCCTGGTAAATATAGGTATAGCGTTCTTCGGGTGATAGTTGATCAAAAACGTGTATCATCCCAGCCGATCGCAGAGTGTCGATGGGTGGGGAGTCGTAGTAGGAGTTCAGGTCACCCATTACTATCACAAAAGCATCCGGATTCTGTTGCAGAATTTTACTGACCTGTTCAGCATTCCAGGCTGCCTGAGCAATACGGCGTGGCTCTGTGGCTTTTTCCCCGCCACTCATGGAAAGAAAATGATTATTGAGCAGGAAGACAACCCTGGTTTGTCCTCCCAAACTGGCCTGAATTTCCAGGAGCAAAGGTGGACGCGGCGTTAGTTCATTGGGGGCAGGGAATTGTTGAACATTCTTTATTTGAATATCCCCGCGTACAAGATAGCCTACATCAATTCCACGGCTGTCTGTCCCTTCCATTAACACGGCTTGATACCCAAATTCTGATATGCTCTGGACCCCGGCAATATCCTCCAGGACGTCAATATTTTCTACTTCCTGTAAACCAATCACCGCGGGGGATCCGGCGAGTAGAATGGTGCTGGCAACTTTCTCCAACCAGACCCGGTACTCTGCCACTGTTGGCAAGGCTGGGTCACTGGGATGGGGTTCCAGAAAATCGAAGAGATTCTCGACATTCCAGGTCATCACACGGAATTCATCACTGGTTGTCGGTGACAATGGGTCCACCAACTGCGATTGCGGTTCAACCCGAGGTGCGCTGAGCGGTTCGATTTTGAAATAACCATAGTTGAAGGTTAAAGGACCACTGATATCATAGAGGAGATCACCGGTTGTGGCTGCATACAGCATGCTGGATTGATCCGTGTGGGTGGTGAAAGAGCCATCATCGACTCGGATTGCCATTCCGGTTGGTTCTCCCTGCATCAAATGCGTACCTGTATATAAAGGAAGAACAACCGCAGTTTCCCCGTACTTATTGGTCGGTGAGACAGCTTTAACAGGGCCATTCACCGAGACCAGCATTCCTTCCAAGGCTTCATAATAATTAGTGCTGGCTGTATCGTCGGCGGGTGGATTTATCTCGATAGCTGCTGGTAGTGGTTGATTGGAAGCGTTGATTTGCCATTCTTCCAGGAATAATTGCGTCTCGGTATGGGGTTCATGAATTGTCCCTTGAATGGTAATCAGGTCACCGGGTTGGATGGTGTTGTCATTATCCTGTTGAAAAACAAAAAGACCCTGAGAGGTGGTGGGATCCTGATCTGCTTTTCCCTGGATAAAGAACCCTTCCATCTCCGGAAAAACTGCAGTGACCACACCATTGGTCCTGACCTGTTGGAGTAAGTATGGCGAACGAGATGTTGTGCCTTGAAGGGCCCAAACCGGAACAGAATCACCTGAAAAACTATAAACAGGCTCCCCGGTAATGATATCCTCCGGGTCTGCTATTATTAATCTGTAATCCTCCAGCAGAAGATATTCGATATTCGCTGATATCGATCCGGAAAGAGTGAAGATTTTCTCGCTACCGTTTCCAGCGAGGGTAACGTAGGTCCAGGATACCTGTCCATTTTCAACGATGCCATTATCTGAAACCTGTTTAACTGAAAAACCAGTGGGAATAGCCAGGGATAGATCGAGGTTATTAATGCTTTCTGGCAGGTGATTATTGATATTAATATGGATGGTGAAGTCTTGAGCGGGATCATAATTGACGGGTAATTGGGCTGTTAAACTGACACTGGGTGCCTGAATTTCAGCCAGATCGGATTGCACACGTGGATAAATCTTAAAATCATCATCCACCATTTCAACAATCCCTGTGATCTGAAAATATTGTCCGGTTTCAACCAATTCCAGATTCATCCCGGTTAATTTATCGATGTAAACAGTGATAAATTCTGCATCTTGTACCAGGTCCAATTCGTAACTGAAGGAGAACTCTTCGACTCGGGACAACTCCCCACTTAAAGTAACCAGTTCACCAGAAAAATTTTCTGGTTGTTTTAACAATTCGTTGATGGTTAATGGATGAGATTCCCAGGCAAAAGGATCAACCGGTTGCCGGGTGATGCTGACGTCCTCCGGAGATGGGATAATCTCAATAGCTCCACGATAGGCCTGAGGGATACCCTGTACCCGTACAAATGCTCCCAGAGGCACTTCCACTTTTCCTGCCCCTCCGGGAACATACACCTGAACACCTCCGGTGCTATCTTCAATATAGAATTTTGTACCTGATGACCCGGCAAAAAACCCCCCGGTATACATGGTGGCGGTGCCTTCGACAATTACACTTTCCCCACCCAGCAGATTTCTTGCAATGCCAATTGGCACAGCTCCACCCTGAACCAGTGTGCGTACAGGTCCACTGAATACAGGGGAATTCATTTCATCAGAATCAAGGAAGATACCCGGTACTGTGATGGTGGTATATTTCCAGGGGGTTTCATAGGTGACAGCGAGAGTCAAAGAAGAACCGGCAGCCAAATCCCCGAGCAAAAATGTTAATGAATTATCATTTTGGGTGGGTTCAATCGAACTGCTCATGAAAACCAGATCCTCTGATAAGGGGAAATACAATCTGATTGATTTCTTATTTTCTGCTGTTGAATTCCTAACCAAAATTTCATAGGCTAAGAGACTGCCAGGGGTTACATTTCCAGCAACATTGACCTGAATTTCCAATTCTTTTTCAATTTCGGGGGTGGACAGGCTGGCAGAGGTTTGTGGACCGGGAGATTTATTCACTTTAAAATCATATGCATTGTCATCCGTGTCCTGTCCATTGCCTGCTTTGCCGCCTGGCAAGCGTTCCAGAGATTCACCAGTAGAGAATGCCGGTGCTTTATCAGTTTCAAAGAACATGGCATCTGTATCTCCCCAGGCAACCTGGTCTACGATGCCTGTGGTTCGTTGCCGTAAAGCCAGGCTGCCCCGTTGCGGCACCAGAGAATAATCAAAGTAGGCATCCACTTCCAATCCGATCTCCTGGTTTTCCCGCAAAAGCAGGTAATGACCGCTGGGTGGGATATATGCGGATGTTTCCCAGGTATAAATCAGCACATCTTCCTGATCCTTTTTTAGCTGATACCACAGGGAGTAACCCTGTAAATTCACGATTTCTTGCGTGGGATTATAAAGTTCGATGAAGTCAAGATTATTGTTCCCAGCAGAACCAGCCATTATTTCACTGATCAGCAGATGATCTACGCCTGAATGCTCAGCCAGCTGTACTGGTTCGGTCTGTGTGGGCGGTGCACTATGATTTTGTGTGCAACTCACCAGTAAAATCAGAATCATGATTACCAATGATAGTTTTCGAGTAGTTAGCATGCGGTATCCTTTTTCATGAGAGACTTAAAGTGGAATCGCGACGAATGGTACGATCATATCCAGAGCAGATAAACCACCATGGCGACCAGTTAATGGATTCTCTTCATCCGACCACCACAGGTAGTTTTGATCTCTGGCTAACAAGGTAATATCACCAATCCGATTATGGATATCGTTCATAGGGACACCGGGCCCAAATAGACCTGCGTTGAGCAATTGTTGTGATTCCATCACCAGGAATTTATCCGGCCAGGTTGAGGTAATGTAATCTCTCAGGGTAGTTTCTTTGCCCGGTTTGACGTGCAAATAGGTGAAGCGGCTTTCACCGGTGGGTTTTATGTGCAGGCAGTCGATGAATTCGGGATGGTTGGAGAGGCTGAATAGAGGGTTTTTTATGGTGCCCACCTGACCATGGTCAGCCGTGAAAAGTAACAATGTTCCATCACGCAATTCCGGTGATAGACGGTTGATCAGGTTCTCTTCCAGGTTGCGACTGAAGTTTGAAAAATACGTCTCCGTGCGTTCATCATCGGGACCATAGATATGCCCGAGACTGTCCAAAGCACTCCAATACGTCCACAAATACAGTTTTTCATTCTTTTTTGCTGCGATCAATTCCCGCACATTCACCCAACACTCGGCTTCGTTCGCGTAAGGATAAATGTTGACTCCATTCATGAATGTACGTGATAAGCCTGAGTTTGCGATGGAGTAATGTTGAAATGAATAGGTTTGTACACCATAATTTGCCAGATGTTCTCCTAATTTTGGTGTCTCCAGCACGGTTTCAGCAACAAAACCAGCCTGGTCCAGGTTAGCGTGTCCTTTTTTAAAACTCATGGGTCCCTGGGTGATCATATTTGCAACAACACCGAATTGTTTAAGCCAGACTTCATACCCCGTCACGCCATGTTCGCTGGCTGAGTGGCCTGTCCAGAGGGTTGTCATTGCGGCTGAGGTCGTACTGGGCGAAATCGAAGTGATGGGTGCCAGATGGCCTGATGACAATAAACGGTTCCAGGCAGGTATTTTGCCTTCATCCAGCCAGGAGGTAAAGCGGGAGAGTGCCAGACCATCCATGAGAATGATGATGATGCGTTTGATATTTTCAGCAGGGATGGGAAACACTTCCGGGCGCAATGGAACAGAATGAATGGGGGGTATTCCAAAGGACTGGCAAACTGCTGCCGGTATATTCAAAATAGATTGTCCATTGTAGGCGGGTAAAATAAAATTCTCAGGAAACTCGATGCCTGAAAACCTTGTCCTTTGCAAGTCGGTGAGAAGATCCGGATTTAATGGATTTGTCATTTGATTTCCTTTCAATGATTGGGTTAAGTGAGCAGACAAAAGCTGAAAAACTCATCACGTGGCACGAAAAGCACGAAAAAACGCGACAATATTTCTAAAATGATGTTCTTGTATAATTATATTAGATAATCTTTCTGTGAAAAAAAACAGATGACGAATCTGGTTGCAATCAGAGTTGAAAAGATTACGAAAATGTTGTAAAGTTATGAGCATGGTTTTTTAAATGGATAGATTTTCTCCACGATCAAAGTCGAGCAAATTGAAATGGAAAATAAAAACCTTTTAAAAAAATTTTTCACAGGACGAAAAGGCAGACAGCTTCGGGAATATTTGACGGCTTATACCTTCATTGCTCCTGCTACCATTCTGATTTTTATTTTCGGTATCTTCCCGGTGGGATTTGCATTATATGTTAGTTTACATAAATGGCGTATTAAGCGCACAAAATTGATTGGGCTGGAAAATTATACCGATGCAGTTGGTAATTTAGCATATGTGGTGATTTTCTTTCTAGGGATTGGTGCATTGATCGCCATCTATTTTCTTTTAAAAAATATATTAAAAATGGCCAGGGAGCATAACGAGCGGCCGTGGTTGTGTATTATTCCGGGAATATTTAATGCTTTAATCGCCTTCTCCCTCCTCAATTGGATCTACAATGCTTTGCCGGAGGTTTTGGGGATCGCTGACAAATTACGCGGTCTTAAACGATCACAGGAAGTTTTTATGCGTTTGTTAGGGGAAGCATTTCGAGCAGAAAGCGTTCTGCCAGCCTGGCGCCTCTTCGTGTGGATATTGATGGCCGGGATTGTTGTGGCTGGATTGGTTTGGTATTTATGGCGCAATCCAAGGAATTTCACCTACCAGGCGAAATTTGGATTAATCTTTCTGGCATTGAGTGTGGGCATTGGTTTGCTATACTACACTCAACACCAAATTTCATTGGTGTACGAAGCTGCCGTAGCGACAGACACAGACCCGGGCATCTGGCCGCAATTTATCACTATAACGAGCGGGGTTCTGCTGCTGGGACTGGGCTGGTATGTGTGGAAACGCGCTGAAAAACAGGTAAGCAACCTGAGTTTTTGGCTGCATGTGCTGGCCACCATGGTTTTACTGGTGGGCGGTTGGTTGTTGATTGGTGAAATTCCCACGATTGTGGCTGCTGGCGATAAGGATTTATGGAAAGGGTTGAAGGTAACTGTATTCTTTGCGCTTGGCACTGTTCCTTTCCAGTTGGCTATTTCATTGTTCCTCTCCATTCTCTTGTTTCAGAAATTGTTTGGAGCCAATATCTTCCGGATCATTTTCTTCATTCCGTACGTGACACCAGCGATAGCCAGCGCGGCTGTTTTTAAACAAATGTTTTCAAACCGGCATTCAGCACCGGTCAATATGTTTATTCAGGCACTGGGGGGTAATCCGCAACAATGGTTATTTGAACCCAAAGGAATTTTCACCCTTCTCGGAAATAATCTTGGTCTTAATACCCCGGATTGGGCTGCTGGTCCCAGTCTGGCATTATTGGTGATCATTATTCATTCGGTTTGGACGTATGTTGGCTACGATACGGTTATCTACATGGCTGGACTAGGCAACATTCCCACGGAGTTGGTGGATGCCGCGGAAGTGGATGGTGCTAATAAATGGCAGATTTTCAGGCACATCACTTTCCCATTATTATCTCCGACCACTTATTTTCTGTCGTTGATCGCCATCATTGGTACCTTCAAAGCTTTTAATACGATCTGGATTTTTAGGGATAGCCTGGCATTGGGAACGACAGATACGTTCAGTGTAACCATCTTTATTGAATTCTTTGAAAAACTTCGCTATGGATATGCTTCTGCCATGGCATTTGTCTTGTTTGCCATCATTCTGGCTTTGACATACGTCAACAACAAAGTCCAGGGATCGCGGGTGTTTTATGGTTAATAATAAACAGAAATTCAGCCGTTTTACGATTTCAAATCAAAGGAAGATTCTGACCTACCTTATTTTGATCGCTGGTGCTTTTCTATCTTTGCTGCCTTTCATCTGGATGATATCCACCTCGCTTAAAAGTTTGGGAGAAGCATTAGGTACTTCATTTTTCCCATCCACGCTGCATTTTGAAAATTATATTGAAGCCTGGAACCGGGCACTTTTCTCGGATTACTTCATCAATACGATCATTATTACAGCAATTACCCTGGCGGGTGAAATTACTTTCAGCGTCCTGGCTGCATATGCTTTTGCCAGGATGAAATTCCCTGGAAGAGATCTTATTTTCACGATATTGCTCAGTACGCTCATGATTCCGGCCATGGTCTTTATCATTCCAAATTTTCTGACGGTGACCTGGTTAGGAAGGATTGGTCCTATACCCTGGATTAATAATTGGCCGGCGTTAACCATCCCGTTTATGGGCAGCATTTTTTCAATTTTTCTGCTAAAACAATTCTTTGCACAGGTGCCGGATGAGTTGTTCGATGCGGCGCAAATGGATGGAGCAGGGCACTTTAGATTTCTATTGCAAGTGGTACTGCCTTTATCCAAAGCACCATTAATGGTTATTCTGGTCTTATCTTTTATAGGCACCTGGAATTCACTGGCGTGGCCAATGTTGGTCACCAATACCCCAGATTGGCGGCCAATTTCGGTAGGTTTGATGAATTTTGTCAATGAAGCCGGTCAGGAAATCCACCTGACGATGGCTGGTGCTTTTATCACAATCGTTCCGATCCTGATCATTTACTTCTTCACACAAAAGCAGTTCACTGAGAGCATTGCGCGATCAGGCTTGAAAGGATAATTTTTCTACCAAACGGAGGTGAAACTGGAAAAATATTTATCAAAATCGATTGTTAAAAACGTTAGTTATGAGGAGATGAAAAAATCATGAAAAAAATTAGTTTTTTGTTAACTTTCCTGATGGTGCTGGCATTGGTCTTATCAGCCTGTGCACCGGCTGCCACAGAAGAGCCAATGGCACCTGAAGAACCTGTGGAAGAACCGGTTGCACCAGTTGAAGAGCCAGTCGAAGAACCAGCAGAACCGGTTGAAGAGTCAACCGAAGAAACTGTCGTGGAACAACCATTGGCAGGAACCGTTGTTGAATTCTGGCATGTTTATTCTGATGCGCCCGGTGAAGGATTACAAACGCTGGTCGATGAATTTAATGCCACCAATGAATATGGTATCACGGTGGAAGCTCTGAACCAGGGTAATTATGGTGATGTTGAAGATAAATTTAACGCTGGTATCCAATCTGGCGATTTACCGGATGTTGTCATGGCGTATACCAATTCTCTGGCAGATTGGTATTCAGTTGACTCCATCTTGGACCTGAACCCCTATGTTGATGATGCGATGTACGGGCTGACAGCTGATCAATTAGATGATCTTTACCCGCACTTAAAAGGTGCAGGGTCTACTCCCGATGGTGCCTGGATTGCATACCCGATGACACAATCAGCCAACGTACTGGTTTACAATTTTACCTGGGCTGAGGAACTCGGTTTTGCAAATCCCCCCGCTAACTCTGCTGAATTGAAAGAGCTTGTTTGTGCAGCAGCTGCGGAAAATGCAGCGAAGGGTGGGGATTTTGCAGGCACTGGCGGGCTCGTTTATTATCCAAATACCACCAACTGGCTGCATTTCCTGTACGCGTTTGGTGGCGATGAACTTAACGACGCAGGTGATGCCTATGATTTCACATCACAGGCAGCAGTTGATGCCTCTATGTACATTCTTGACCTGAAAAAAGAAGGTTGTGTCTGGCAGACTGAGAGTTATCCAAATCCGGAACAAGCCATGCGCAAGGCTATCATCACCATGAGCTCAACCGCTGGTGCTCCGTATTATGCCGCAGCTTTTGAAGATGCCGGAAATACCACGGATGAGTGGGGTTGGATAGCTGCTCCTGGTCCTGATGGAACGATGGCAGTAGACGCTTTCCAGCAGATGTTAGGTATCGTTCCCAGCACTGAAGATGAACAAATGGCTTCCTGGTTATTCGTGAAATGGTTAACCTCACCAGAGATTCAAGCCCGATGGGTACAGATTAGTGGCTATTATGGAACACAATACACCACTGAAGAGCTCCTTGCTGATTATGCCACCGAGAACCCGGTTTGGGCTTCTGGTGTTGCTTTAGCCGCTATTGGGCCATCAGAACCACAGACATTCCCAGCCTGGTCATCTGTGCGACGGTCTATCGGTGATGCTGCTGCAGAACTGTGGAATGCCACCGACCAAGCACAGGTTGAGGCCATTCTGGCAACCCTTACAGAAACTGCAAACGATCTGGTAGCTGAATTGGATTAATTTCAGAATATCGGATAAAATAAATCAACCTCGGGAGAAAAACCTGAGGTTGATTTATTTAATCTCCATCTTATTTCAGACATACAATCCGTATAAATCATAACTTTTAAATTAGATTAAAATATACCTTTTGGCATGGATATTGCATTTTTCTCTAGAAACATTGTGAAATCGGCAGGTATCCATGCAACGAATTCTGAAAATTCTCTTTTTATTCATTAGCATACTCACTTTAATTTTTAATCCAGTACAAGCTCAAGATGAGGTTGATCCACGAGTGGTGTATTTACCACTGGTGTCGAACCAAAAATACACAAATCCGTGGTTAGGTCCGGATGGCGGATTTGTAGTCACTCTGGTTGCCAGCCCAAGCGATCCCAATGTCCTGTATGCAGCCACCTGGGGCAATGGGGTTTTTAAAAGCCTGGATGGGGGATTATCCTGGCGTAAAACCAGTGTTGGGTTAGGGGATTTGATGATCAACTCCCTGGCCATTGACCCGCAAAATCCAAAAATCATTTATGCAGGCACTTACAATGATGAAATTTACAAAACAACGAATGCCGGTGAGACCTGGTTCCATTCCAGTCAGGGCATTCAGGATAATGCAGTTGTTTATACGATTGCTATCGACCCTCATAATCCGGATATTGTTTATATTGGAACTAGGGGAAAGGATGTTGTCAAGCCACCACCCTGGAAAGGGGTTGTCTACCGCAGTACAAATGAAGGAATTAACTGGTCACCTGTTCTGGAAAATGTTGGCGGTTCAAATCAGCAGGATTGGGCGTATGATATTGTGGTTAATCCGAAAGATCATTGTATGGTTTTTGTCGCGATGCATGAATATGGGATTTACCGCAGTCTGAATTGTGGTGATAGTTGGGCGGGAATAAATGGAAATGGATTGGGTGATTTGTCCGGCAGGGCATTGGCAATAAATCCTGTCTGGACAGGGGCTAATTCGCTCTACTATGGAACCTGGCACCGAACCGGTGTATATAAATCTACGAATAATGGGGCAACCTGGAACAATCAGTTTCTGAATTCGAAAATCTATTCAATGGATCTGGATCCCCAACAACCCGAGGTGTTATATCTGGCGGATTTTTATGATGGCGTCCTGAAGACCACCAATGGGGGCAATAGTTGGGCAAATATTGGCTTGGGTGAGAATTTATTGTATAGCGTCATGGTTAACCCAACTCGGCATAACCAGGTATTTGTAGGTACTGCTGGCAATGGTATTTTTCGCAGCGATCAAAGCGGAGCAGGCTGGGTTCATAGCCAGAATGGTTTGAATAATTCAATGATGACCGGGATCCAGGTAAACCCTTCTGCATCCGGGTATTTATATGCCAGTTCCTCTCGGGCAGGATTTCACTTTTCTGGTGATAGTGGTGAAAGTTGGGAACAGCGGAACAATGGTCTATCCGATTTGGATGCAAGCGGATTGGTTCTTCATCCACAAAACCCAAATCAGGTTTATTTGTGGACATTTAGTGGTGGATTATTTACCTGTACTCTCCCGGAATGTATCTGGAAACAGAGAAGTATTGGGTTACCGACATTGGATCCATCTGCAAATTCAAATGTTTCGTTTTTTCCACTGAATGAATTGGAAAATGAAATGATTACGAACGATCAGGATTTAGCAGATGCAGAAACAAAATCAGTCAGCTATCAAGCTTTGAATGATTTCAAGTTTTCGAACACTAATCCGGCCAGGGTTTATCTGGCGACCAGTGCAAATGGCGTTTATCGTAGTACAAATGGAACGGAAAGCTGGTCACAAGCTGGTTTGAGTGGAAAAAATGTACAAAAATTAGAAATTCATCCCACCAATAGCGAAGTGGTATATGCGTCAGTGCTCAATAGCAATCTGGTTTTCACAACCAGCAATGCGGGCAGTTCCTGGAGCAGCAGTCAGGTGCCTGGTGGAGATGTGAATGATCTGGAGGTTTCCGCAGACCAACCAGGGGTCGTCTACGCGGCGACCACGGCAGGTGTGTATTGGCGATCTGGGTCGGATGCGTGGCAATTGTTAGGATTGAGCGGAAAAATAATTACTGCATTGAAAATTCACCCACAGCAACCTGATTTAATGGTTGCAGGAAGCCCAGGTGCCGTTTATATCTCCAATGATGGTGGCTTGAACTGGTTTACCGGTCCTGGCGATTTGATCGAGACCACCATTAAAACCATTTCATTTGATCCAAATACTACCGGAATTGCATATTTAGGGACAAACACCCAGGGTATTTACCGATTGCAGCTTAAGTGAGAAGGATTTACAAAAAGCTACTTTTCAACCATTAAATTTGAGACTTTGAAATGGAAATAGATGGCACATTCAACTCAATTTGTACACCGACTGGATATCCACATATTCTGGATTATTATTGTGAGTGTATTGAAATGGTAAACACCAATACAATTTATCTCCGGGGATGCGGATCACTCTCAGGGGTGGGTTGAAATGAAAAATATACGATCTTTTCGTTTGGTTTTTCTGATTTTTCTTTCCAGTGTCGCTATTTTTCTTTTGGCGGCAGGTGATCCGCCTGCACCGCTTCAAGTTTCAGAGGAAGTAAAATCAGAACTCTCAGAGGCTTTTTTACAAAGGTTCCAATCTGTGAAAGGGCTACAACCTCTGGTGTTGGATTTGTTTTCTCCTGAAGTTGATACCGCATTTGTGACACCTGATGGGAAAACAGCTGTGCTCTGGTTGGCATTACGAGATGACACTGGTCGGATAGTAGCCACTGAACCGGGTTTAGCGTTGGCGAAAAAAATGGACCAATATTGGCAGGTGATTCTTCCGGGTGACGTGGATTGGGAGGAAGGCTTAGCTTCATTACCAGAAGAAATGATCCCTTTGGAACAACGCCCGGTCCCTGAAAATGTTGAGTTGGAAGGTCTGAGTGAACCTGCTACCTTGAGTGGGTATTATCTGCCCTATGCTGCTGGGACCAAGCAATGGCTGGAAGGATCCATCAGTCATTTTCAATATATCCCGGAATTGGGTTATCCATCCTGCTCAGACATAAATGGTATTAATCCATGCCGATATGCTTATGATTTCACCAATGATGATCATTTTCCGTTACTCGCCAGTAAAGATGGAACCGTGTATGCTTCCCGGGATGGTTGTTATGATGGGGATACTAATTGCACTAATTATATTGTTTTGAAGGATACAAATAGCTCGACCTACCAAATTTATCTCCATCTGTCTCATGGAACGATTCCTGATAAATTAACCAAGAATACGTTTGTAAGAAGAGGGCAATACATTGGAGATACAGATGATACTGGTTATAGTACATCCAATCATGTCCATTTTATGGTAGTTGATAGTATTTGGACTGCCAGTGGGTATTATTGGGGATTCTCTACAGATATTCGTTTCGCTGATGTTGGGATTAATGGCGGTATCCCGAGAACTTGTTATGAAGTTACGAAATTTAAGATTTATGATGGCGCTACTGAATGTATTGGAAACAAATCTGATCCCCGCAATCCCAATAATGATTGGTTTGTATCCGGCAACATCGGCGCATACCCCCCAACTGGCACTTTAACATTACCCGCAGCCAATACCACCGTCACACCAGGGGATTATGAATGGCTGGATGTGACTGCAACCGCCAGTGATGACGTTCGGGTTACAGCAGTGCAATTGGTGGCGAAATTGAGTGGTGCGTGGGTTGAATTGGGTCCGAAAGTTACACAGGCAGTTTCTACCAATACCTATGAATGGGATGTGAATCTTTGCGAAGCAGCACCTGTCAATGGCCCGTTGGAGGTTGCTTTACGGGTTTGGGATCATGAGGGAAATGTGTCCTCCGCGCTAAATCCCTATCTTCTTATGGTGGATCATGCCTGCCCGGCTCCTACCAGCCAGCTTAATCCTGCAGTTCGCTATGATTCGACGGCAACAAAGCTAAGTTGGAGTGCCGCCAGTATGGGAGCAGGTTTAGGATCCTTTGAATTGCAATGGACAACACAACCAGGCACCTGGGATGCAGCCAATACCATGAGCATTCCGGGAAATCTACGCTCTGCCTGGTTCGCGGGACAACCAGGAGAAAATTACGCTTTTCGACTGCGTGCACTGGATAGCAATGGTCAACCAGAACCCTGGCCGGCAAATCAAGCTGCTGAAACCAGTGCGAGTCTGCCAACTGCCTGTGTCCCGGACAGCTACGAAGAAGATGATGATGTTGATCACGCATATATCATCAATTTAGGTGTCGGAGAACAAAGGAACCTGTGTGGGGTGGGTGACCTTGATTGGTTCGATGTGCAAATTGAAGAACCGGGATATTATCTTTTCCGTGCTGATTCCGTAAATGCTGGTGCTGCCGTAAAAATCACAGTATATGATGAAATGGGGGAAAGCGAAATTGTGAGGGGAGAAGCTCCGGGTGTAGGTCAGGCTACGAATGTCCTCCTGAAAATGGATGTCCCTGGAAATTTGAAAATCAGAGTGGAAGGGTTAGTACCCCATCTGGTGGGTACGGATGCCATTTATCAATTATCGATTAATAAAGTTTCCGTCTCATTTTTACCGCTTATCAACCGGTAAAATGGGCAGACCTGAATCACACGATCATTTAATTTTCCAGTTTGGTTCAGCTTTCGATAGGTTGTTCTTCCAAAAAAAGCGAATCGACAATCCCTACAATCACGGAGTTGACGCAGCCATCCGGGTTTTCAAGTACCTGACGATTTCCCCCTCCCTCGCGATTCACGAGGACAGTATCACCAATGCCAGCATGCGTGCTATCCAGGGCGATGAAGTATTCATCTGGGGTCTCGTTCGGAAGAGCCAGTGGTTGCACAACCAGCAACCTGCGCTTTTTAAAATGCAGGTGGCTGATGGTGGTGACTACGGTTCCAATAACTTTGCCTAGGATCATAATCTCTCTTTATGTATACTTAACCCAACCGGGTTTCATGGTGAAATCAATCTCACCATCGGGACGAAGTTCATAGTCATCAACTATTCCAACCAACGCGAGATCAACCGGCACAAATGTGATCTCCGGCATTGCCAGGGCAGCCTCTCTGGCACGTGCTGTCACACAAATATCTCCAGGTCCGGCTTTTACGACATCCACGGCCACAACCAGCCCTCCTTCCGGTTGCAGTGTTTTATCAAGTGGTTGGACGATTAACAGCTTTCGTCCTTCTAAGCCTTCATACTTAAAGGTGCATACGGCAGTGCCCATGACTTTTGAAAACTTCATCGGATTACTTTACTCCTGTACTGTGCAGAACGCGTTCAATGATGCGATCCAGAAGCACTTGATCAACCTGATCGCCGAGCTGTTGCCTGACAGCACTGCGGATACGAGCTCTTATGTCCGTCTGCGCACTTGCTTGGTTTTGGTATGTAAGAGGACCACCAGAATTTGCGCGTTCTATTCCGCGGGATTGCTCAGCAGATAGATAAGGTCGTACCGGAACACTGGGATCATTACTACCTTGTTTATGCAACAACAGCCCCAGCTCCCTGGCTTTTTCATATGCCAGAACGGTTAATAAAATATCGTCGTTAACTTCAAGGCTGCGAACACCTTGATGGACCAGGTCTACGATGTCTTTTTCCGTGTAAAATTCTTTAGGCATACGATTCTCCGTCTCGACCAGACTTAACCACTCCCCGACCAGACGATGGATGATGTTCGAGCATGACTATTTCTTGTCAGCTGTTCGGCCGCTAAAGGATCCCTTCGTACTTTGGGGAAGAATGATCTCCAAATCCTGATGTGGTCTCGGAATAACATGAACAGAGGCTAACTCGCCTACGCGTTTTGCAGCGGCGGCACCAGCATCCGTAGCTGCTTTGACCGCACCGACATCCCCACGGACCATAACAGTGACATAACCTCCGCCTACATATTCCGAACCAATTAAAACCACATTCGCCGCTTTAACCATCGCGTCTGCTGCTTCAATTGCGCCGACCAGACCTTTCGTTTCAACCATTCCTAATGCTATTAATGCAGTATCAAGAGCCATTTCAATTCCTTTCAACTAAATAAATCCTAATGATTTGAGATAACCTTACTTATTTCTGGCGGTAGGTGATGGTCCCACCAACTTCCAGGTGGTCAATGATCGCCATGATAACCGCATCCACCGGAGTATCTTTGGTGATGTTCGTTTGCCGTGCACTGGAGCCACTGGCTGTCAGCACCAGATCGCCAACACCGGCATCCAGTGTATCGACGGCGACAAACGGCTTGCCGGAAGCAGTTCCAGTTTCATCTGTCTGTCGAACGATCAACAATTTGCGGCCATGCAGTTTTTCATCTTTAATTGTTGCGACGGTTGTTCCAATCACTCTGGCAATTAGCATAATTTTCTCCGTTTTAATACCCTTTTGTGGCGCGCGGGGTCTCTTTTTTGGATTCAGCCACATCTCCGGTTTGAACAATTTTTACACCAGCAGAAGCACCTAAGCGTGTGGCGCCGGCTTTAACCATGCTCTCTGCATCTTCACGGGTGCGTACACCCCCGGCTGCTTTGACACCCATCTCTGGGCCAACGGTGCGGCGCATTAATGCAACATCATGCACGGTAGCACCACTGCTGGCGAATCCGGTGGATGTTTTCACAAAATCAGCGCCAGCCTCTTTTGAGAGTAAACTGGCAATCACTTTTTCCTCATCCGTTAATAGCGCCACTTCAATAATTACTTTGACAATCGCACCATGTTTGTGCGCGGTTTCTACGATTCCACGAATATCCCGGGCTACCAAATCGGTATCACCGGCTTTGAGTGCGCCGATGTTAATAACCATATCGATCTCGTTCGCACCGTCTTTGATTACCTTCTCGGTTTCAAAAACCTTCACTTCTGGTGGGGTTGCTCCCAGGGGGAACCCTACAACCGAACAAACTTTTACATCTGTTCCTTTGAGCAATTCTGCACATAATTTTATCCAGGCGGGGTTCACACACACGGAAGCAAAACCATATTTTCGGGCTTCAAAACAGAGTTGAGCAATTTGATCGGGTGTAGCATCCGGCTTGAGCAGGGTATGATCAATCTTCTTTGCCAGATTTAGATCCTCTGGAATAACACCAACAGTGGAGGCAATTCGCTCTGCACCGGCGGAGATGATATGACCTGCATTATCAAAACAAGTTTTAACCCGGATACCATTGGCAATTTCTGATACACAGTATGATCCATCCGGATTTGTTGCCGTCAGATCTTGTTCTGCCATCGCTAACAACACTTCCCGGGTTATTATTTCAACTAACGATTCTACAAGTTTCTTATCAGGAACCATGTCACCTTCTTATTAAATACTGGTTTTCAACCAGCGAAATTTTTTCAACGCGTTTGGCATGGCGACCACCAGCAAAGTCAGTTGCCAGCCAGGTTTGCACTATTTGTTTCGCAAGGTTGATTCCAATTAATCCAGCACCGAGAGTCAAAACATTGGCATTATTATGTTCCCGGCTGTTGACCGCTGTTGCATAATCATAGCATAAAGCGGCGCGTATACCAGGTACTTTATTGGCTACCATACAAGATCCAATACCAGCACCATCGATCACAATTCCGCAGCAAACGGATCCGTCACTGACCTTTTGAGCGACTGCCAAAGCAATGTCAGGGTAATCGCAAGCTTCCTTCGAATAAGTTCCACAATCAATTACCTCATGACCGGCAGAAACCAGGTCGTTTTTGAGGATCTCTTTCATATCAAAGCCACCATGATCCGATCCGATGGCAATCGACTTTACAAGTGACGTGGTTGACTGTGGTTTTCCAGGTTCAGGTGCACCCATTGTTCTCGACACGACGTTTTTTACAATAGCTTGTAATTCTGAATCCGAAATTTGACTCATAGGAATCTCCTAAATAAATTATAGAAGAAAATTTGGAAATTGTAGCATTAAAAGCAGATGAAACTCAGGATGTTGCCCAGGAAACCCAATTCTGGCCGCATCCGGTTTCGTCACAAGAGTTTGGGCTGGGAAGAATCACGGATAATGGGGCGGATATGTTACTGACCTGGAATCTACCGATATTCCTCGAGGAATGTTTATCAAATTTTTCCCCTGATGCATGCTCAGCGGGTTACACCAATATGGATCTGGATGATCGTGCGCACCTGCGTGGAATTGTTTTATCAGATGTTGGCACCGCTCAGGAGATGAATTTACTGGCAGCCACTCTTTTGGCAAGTTCCTACCAGGTGGATCAAATGGTCAGGAATGTTACCGGGCTGCCAGTGGCTGAGGTGTCAACATATGAAGACATGTGGAAATTAACTGTTGCCAATTATCATTCCGGTTCAGGGTGTGTAGGGACTGCTATGCAGACAACCTGGGATAACGATGAGAAGATGAATTGGGAATTGGTCTACCCTAACTTATTGGGCGACTGCATGGGGGCTGTCAATTATGTTGATTCGGTTTTCAATCTGGCTAGATGAATCAAATAAGATCGATCTGATGAAAATTTCTTCTAGTTTGTAAAATTGTTTAGGCATTGACATAATGAGTGGTACGATACAATTGAGTAATATGGAAAAAGAGATAGGGTTGTGATAACGATTGAACCTTTCAACCCTTACTTGATAAGGAGATAAAAATGAAAATGTATCATACCTTCAAACGTATGAGCTTAATTCTAATTATGGTCCTGACAGCCTGTTCGTTGCCTTCACCTCAGCCAACAATGCAGCCGACACAACAAGCCCCAACCGCAACTGAAACTGTTGTGCCTACTACAACGACCGCAACTACAAGTGTTGCTACCCTGGCACCTACAACAGCCCCCGAGGAAAGCAGCAGCCTGCAACCAGATTACCTGGATGATCGTTCATCTGCAACCGGTTTGATGAAATCCTATTTTAACGCCATTAACCGCCATGAATATCTGCGTGCTTATTCCTATTGGCGTGACCCGGCGGTAAGCCAGGGAACATTCGAACAATTTCAAGCTGGTTATGCTGATACCAGCGACGTCACGCTTCAATTCGGTCAAATCGGAGGAGATGTTGGTGCAGGTCAAATGTATTATTCAGTGCCCATGCTTTTAACCGAGCGTACCAACGCTGCCACAACCAAATCGTATGCTGCCTGTTACATTCTCCACCTCAGCCAACCTGCTCTTCAGGAACCACCTTTCCAGGGCTTAACCATCGAGCGAGGCAAAGCCACTGTCATTGGCAGTGATGTTGAGTCAAATAATGCGTTAGCGACTGCCTGTTCTGGCCCTGATTTTCCGGCGGGAAATCCGATCAACCCCGCACCTCAAACTGAGACCCATGACATCAGCAAAGACAATTATCTGGATGAGCGCAGTGATCCGGTGCTGGTGCTTTCTTCGCTTTTCAATGCCATCAATCGCCATGAATATGCGCGGGCTTATGGGTATTGGGAAGACCAATCGGGTAATTCAGAATTGCCATCTTACGCGGATTTCAAGAGTGGTTATGCTAATACAAAAACAGTGGCATTTCTAGCGGGCGATGTTTTTGCCGATGCTGGTGCCGGACAACGTTATTTTAGTGTACCGGTTGTCATTTCCGCTCAGCTTGAAGATGGCACTCAGCAAACCTTTTCTGGTTGTTACATCCTGCATATGAGTGCTGCAGGCATACAAGCAACACCACCCTTCCGCCCCCTGGCGATTCGATCAGCCAAAATCAATCAGGTTGCGAACACAAGCGATCTCTCCTCAATAATGCCGCAGAATTGCCAGCCGTAAGCGGGTTCCAATTTGTCAAAATTTAAGAGAAACCCAAAAATTCTGATCATTGGCGCAGGCATCGGGGGCTTAACAACAGCGGCAGTTCTTTCCAACTCTGGTCTGGACGTAACTGTTCTGGAAGCGCAGACATATCCTGGCGGTTGCGCAAGCACGTTTTTCCATAAAGGCTATCGTTTTGATGCCGGCGCAACACTGGCAGCCGGGTTTTACCCGGGCGGTCCCATGGAATTATTAGCTGACGCTGCTGGGATACCTTCCTGGCCCATTCATTATGATTCCCCAGCGATGGTGGTACATCTACCGAATGGACAGGATATTGCCTGCCACAATGAAGAAAATCGCTGGGAAGATTATCGCAAAGCATTTAGCGAGAAATCGTTGAAGTTCTTTCGCTGGCAGGAAAAAACAGCTGACCTGCTGTGGCGGTTTGCCCTGAGGCTGCCTTCCTGGCCAATAGGATCTTTAAAAGATGCTCGTTCTGTAATTTCCTCTCTAGACCGCAGGATAATTGCCAACAGTCCTGGTTTGGGTGTGGATGTTTTTAGACCTGTTTCAAGTTATTTGCAAAATTTACCCGAAAACCTTAGATTGTTTGTAGATGGTCAGTTATTAATTTCTGCCCAAACTACCAGCGAATACGCCAATGCATTATATTCTGCATCTGCGCTGGATTTGCCCAGACGAGGTGTGGGACATCTGGAAAATGGAATTGGAACTCTGGCAGATATTCTTGTGAGTGCGATTAAGAACAATGGCGGTAAGGTGAATTTCCGTCAGGAAGTAACGAGCATTTCTCAGGGTTCCCAATTTAATTTCGATGTTGAAACAAAGAAAAAAGATAAATTTCAGGCTGATATTGTGATCGCCAATCTGACCCCCTGGAACCTGGCTGCATTGATGATGGATAATTTACCCAAAGCATTAACCAGAATTCCAGATTTCCCTGAGGAGTATTGGGGCGCTTTTATGTTATATCTGGGGATTGATTCATCCGGTATCCCCAAGGATATCCCACTGCATCATCAGGTGCTTCAAAGACTTCCTTTCGGAGAGGGTAACAGTGTCTTTCTTTCGATCAGCCCGGAATGGGATTCAAAGCGTGCCCCACTTGGGCAGCGCGCACTGACGATTAGTTCGCATACAAAACTGGGTCAATGGTGGCAGTGGTTTGAAAAAGACAAACAGATGTATGAAACCCAGAAATCGGTGATGACCGAAAAATTACTGGTTTCGGTAGCGCGTGTGCTGCCTGATATCCATGCTGCAATCCAATTATTAATGCCTGGCACACCGATCACCTTTAAACGTTACATTGGACGAAAATATGGCTGGGTAGGTGGATTTCCACAAACCAGTTTATTTAAAACGTTTCACCCAAAACTTGGTAAAAACCTATGGCTGGTGGGAGATTCCATCTTTCCTGGGCAATCAACTGCGGCGGTAGCCCTAGGGGGTATGCGGGTAGCCAGAGAAATACTGGCAAGTTTGAGCTAGCTTATCATTCTTGAATTCGAGGAGACTTTTTTTGAGAATTCGTTTACTCCTTGGCGCATTTTCTTTATTTTCACCAGACTTTTCTTTTCGTCGAACAAATCATTAGATTATCCAAAAAATATGAACTTTTATGAAGGATTAGTGCTTTTTGTCAAATAGTAAGATGACTTATGGTCTGTTACAATTATCACAATGACCAGTTTTCCTGCCATCCAGAGAGGGTTGGTGGTCTGAAGGGTGAAAATTCTAAGGAGACTGTGATGAAACCAATTCGTGTCCTTCAGTGGGGTTTGGGAGCAATGGGTAGTGGTATGGCTCGATTAATGCTTGAAAAAGCAGGTCTAAAAATCGTAGCTGCTGTAGATGGTCGACCAGATTTTGTTGGCAAAGATTTAGGAGATGTTCTCAATGTTGGTAAAAAGCTGGGGGTTCTGGTTACCAACAATCCGGATGATGTGCTGATTCAGGACGATGTAGATATTGTTATCCTGGCGACAACTTCCTGGACGAAGGAGCAACTACCGGATTTGAGAAAAATTATTCGGGCTGGTATAAACTGTATTTCAATTGCCGAAGAAATGTCAGATCCTGACGCGCAAAATCCTGATGTAGGAAAAGAAATCGATGTGTTAGCAAAAGAACATGGTATTTCAGTACTGGGAACGGGCGTAAATCCTGGCTATGTTCTGGATTTACTGGTGGTTACGCTCACTGGTGGTAACCATTACGTTGAAAGAATTGAAGCATCCCGGGTAAATGATCTCAGCCCGTACGGACCGACTGTCATGAAGACTCAAGGGGTAGGAACCACACCAGAAGAGTTCAGATCCGGTGTAGCTGATGGGTCTATCGTGGGGCATGTCGGTTTTCCGGAATCGATCCACATGATTAGTGAAGCTTTAGGTTTGGGAGTCGATCGAATTGAGGAAAGCCGTGAACCAATTATCAGCAAAGTACAGCGGGAAACGCCTCATGTAAGGGTTGCGCCGGGCATGGTAGCTGGTTGTGCTCATATTGGCATTGGGTATCGCGGAGATACGGAAGTAATAAAACTCATTCACCCGCAACAGATCCACCCACATTTGGAAGATCAGGATACTGGCGATTACATTAATATTTATGGAAAGCCTGAAATCCATATGGCAATCAAACCGGAAATTGCTGGGGGTGTAGCTACAATGGGGATTGCAGTCAATATGATTCCACATGTGGTGGCAGCGACACCTGGTTTAAAAAGAATGATTGATTTACCGGTTCCAGCCGCATTGATGGGTGAAAGCGCTTATAGCCGCCGTATTTAGAGAGTAAATGAAAAAAAGGATTGAGATCGTTATTGCACAGGAAGAAAATGACCATCATTGAACCTGTGCTTTCTGATATCGATCAGATTCAAAAGGAAAAATAATGGATAAAATAAAAAAAGGCACCTGGGTTGAGATTGAACAAGTCGTATTAACACCGGAACAACGAGCGCCTTCCTTACCCGAGGATACTCGTAAAGTTCCGTATGTACTGCATGTGTCAGGTTTTTTATTGGAGGACGCATTGCCGGGCCAGGAAGCTCGAATTAAGACCGTAATTGGTCGGGAACTGCAAGGAAGAATCCTGATTGTTAATCCAGGTTATTCTCATAGTTTTGGAGATACAGTTCCAGAGTTATTAACAATCGGTCTGGAAGGGGGAGAATGATGACGAAAGATATGTCCTATCAGGCAGTCATGGCGAGAAAGAATGAGATTATGAAAGAATCTTTGGGGATCGATTTCAACGATTATATCCACAGCCCCATCTCCTTTGATTTTGAACGCATGATGCAAGAGACCGGGTACACCATTGAAACCATCGCCAAGATTCAGACAGAAACCAAAGTGGGTAATACACCTCTTTATGAACTGCGCAGGCTAACGGATGAAGTTCGCAAATTTTCGGAACCTGGAAAAGGCGCCATGATTATGGTGAAGGATGAAGCAGCCAATGCTTCGGGAAGTTTTAAAGCTCGGCGGGCTTCCATCAGTGCTTATGAAGCCTCAAAAAGAGGATATTCAGGCATGATTGCTGCCTCCAGTGGCAATTATGGAGCTGCGGTTGCCTCTCAAGCAGCCCAGCGTGGTTTAAAGTGTATCATCCTGCAGGAGGTGTTTGACAGCCGCGGTGTGGGTCAACCGGAAATCATTGAGAAGGGCCGCGCTTGCGAGGCATATGGTGCAGAGACACTCAAATTAAGTGTGGGGCCGGAACTCTTTTATATGCTCTTAAGAACCCTGGAAGAAACCGGATTTTTTAACGCCAGCCTCTATACACCATTTGGAATTCGCGGTGTTGAGACATTGGGTTGGGAATTGGCCAATCAGGTGCAGGAAAGATATCAGAAAGCGCCGGATGCTGTCGTCATCACTCAAGCAGGTGGTGGTAATCTGACCGGAACTGCCCGTGGTTTGCTGGCAGCAGGTTGTGATCAAACCCGGATCGTGGCCTGTTCAGTTGACCTGGGTGGCTTGCATATGGCATCTGATATTGATTTTAATAAAAAGTCATTTACCACCGGTCACACAGGTTTTGGGGTCCCTTTTGCCACCTGGCCGGACAGGGTGGACGTGCCCCGCAATGCTGCCCGCAGCCTGCGCTACATGGACGAGTATCAACTGGTCACCCAGGGCGAGGTTTTTTATGTGACAGAACTGCTGACCAAATTAGAGGGTTTGGAACGCGGACCAGCTGGCAATATCAGTCTGACAGCAGCAGTCACATTAGCTCGCCAAATGGATCGTGATCAAATAGTTGTTGTTCAGGAAACTGAATACACAGGTGCCGGGAAACATCATAACAGCCAGCTCGCTTTTGCGCGCAATAATGGCATTGATGTGCGCCGCGGAGATCCAAAAGAGAATATTCCAGGAAAGACAATCGTTATTCCAGAGCATTTGGAGCAGGTGTGGGGAAAAGTGCAGGATATGGATAAACTACGAACATCCTACCTGAAAAATGCCATCAACCACTACCAGGTGTCCGACTGGGATGACAATGATTATAAATTCCTGGCGGAAGACATAAAGAAAGATGTGGATTGGGTCAAAAATCAGGTAGCCCGATTGTAGAAATTATCCAAAATTATCAAGGATTCTTTTATGGAGGAAAGATGACAGAAGATCGGATTGCCCGCTTTGAAAAAAGACAGGCAGAGCTTAAACAAATGAGTGATGCAGAATTAAAAGAACGATTCTGGTTATTGTGCGATCAACTCGTGGAACCAATTGTTGAAATGTCAAAAACACATACGTCTCCCTCAATTGAACGTTCAGTTTTGTTGCGCATGGGGATAGACAGTATTTCCGCTCATGGAGTGGTTGACCGAATATACGAGGCTGGTTTACTAGGAAAAGGTGCAGGCCATGTCGTTTTGAAGCTCTCGCAAAAATCTGGAAAGAGTGTGAGGGAAGCAGCTGCAGCCATTCTTGAAAACAAAGAAGTTCTGCAAGGTGTATTCGACCAGCGAAAGGGGGATAAATAATGAAACACATGAACTCGCTTGACCCCAAGAAAAAACTTGATATTGAAATGATTCTGGAAGGTTTGGAAAATTATCATCCCACCCGCAAAGGCTGGACCTGGCGGACAGTGCCTCCTGAAGGTGTGGATATGGGCCCTTTTCATTACTATGATATGTCTGAACCGTTAGTCAATAGTATCGGTTTGCCAGCATCAAAATATTTTGATGCTATAGATCCACAACCCAGTTGCGTGGTGACAACAGAAATTGCCTCTGGCCGCTTTGAGGATGATCTGCGCCGCATGCGGATGGCAGCCTGGCATGGAGCTGATCATATCATGGTCATCCGCACCACAGGTCAGAGTCATATTGATGGATTGCTGGAAGGAACGCCTGAAGGGATTGGTGGTGTGCCGATCACCCGCAAGCAAATTCGTGCCAGCCGTAAAGCTTGCGACCTGATTGAAGAAGAAGTTGGCCGACCGATTAATTTCCATAGTTATGTGTCTGGTGTGGCAGGCCCGGAGGTGGCGGTATTGTTTGCCGAAGAGGGCATTAATGGTGCTCATCAGGATCCACAATATAACGTTTTATATCGCAATGTCAATATGTATCGATCGTTTGTTGATGCTGCCGAAGCGAAGCGTTTGATGAATGACGCGGAGATCTTCCAGATTGATGGGGCACACAATGCGAACGCAACTGCAAAAGCTGGCTGGTTGGTAATGCCTGAGTTGATGGTGCAGCACGGGATTAATTGTGCTTATTCTGTTGCAGTTGGTATGAAAAAAGATTTGATTGGCTTATCTACCGTACCACCCAATTCACCACCAGCTCCGAAATTATGGTTTGACCTGCCTTATGCAGTAGCGCTGAGAGACTTTTTCTCTGACTTCAAAATGAGAGCACAGCAAAATACTCGTTATATCGAAGCTGATATTGAGGAAGCGATCAGAACTCATACCATTGATACGCTCATATCGATGTTGACCAGTGCTGATATTCAAAGCACCATTACCCCGGATGAAGGCAGAAACGTTCCCTGGCATTACAATAATATTCGTGGGGTCCAAACCGTAAAACAAACCTGGGCAGCCTTGGATGGAATCAAACAATTGGTTACGCTCAACCATCAGGGCCCATTAGGGGAGATGGTTAGAGATATTAAAGAAAGATCAGTTGCCTTTCTCGAAGAAGTCATTGAAACAGGCGGTTATTTTGCTGCTGTGGAAAAAGGATTCTTTGTCGATTCAGCAAAATACCCTGAAAGAAATGGGGATGGAATAGCCCGGGATGGGGCTGGCGGTGTTGCTGCAGACTCGATTGTGGAACGGGACTCTGATTATTATGCACCTGTTTGCAGCCATTTCGGTGAGAATCATTTCCCGGCAGGTGTTCAGAATGCCTGTGATCCAATCGATGGTTGCACCCTGTGTAAGCCAGAGAAAATTGTCTACATTGATGAATTAGACCCTGAAGACAACTGTGATAAACGCTTGCAAGAAACATATCCTTATCGAAAAGGAAACCTTATCCGACCAGAGGCAGAATGGGCTGGTGATGGAATGATTTTGACCCAATTCTTCGTTCCATTACCCGAAGAGATGGCGGGGGTTTATGGCGTGGAAATGGCAAAAAAATTGGGATTGGTTGACCCCCAGGTTATTAATATTATGACCATGCATCCTGCTGAAGGCTGTTTTGTGGAGGTCAAAGGAAAAGTCGGGTTTGATATTGATGTAACTACGTTGAAAGTCCCCGAAAAGGAAGTGATCCTGCCAGAAGATGAATTGCGGGAAGCAGTTAAGAAAATTGGTTTACGGGTGGTCGCCGGCACCGTTGGAGAAGACGAACATAGCGTCGGTTTGCGTGAGATTTTGGATATAAAACATGGTGGTATCGAAAAATATGGGGTTAAGTATCACTATCTTGGCACATCGGTTCCGCTTTCGAAACTGGTGGATGCAGCGATTGAAACAGGGGCGCAAGCGATCCTGATTTCCACCATTATCAGTCATAATGATATCCATCGCATGCAGATGAAAAAATTGGTAGAAATCTGCAAAGAAAAAGGAATTCGGTATAAGCTCATCCTGATTGCGGGGGGCACACAGGTAAATCGTGAGATGGCAAAAGAGACAGGATTGGATGCCACTTTTGGTCGGGGTACCAAAGGTATCCAGGTTGTGAATGCAATGGTCAAATCCTTGAAAATGAGAGGTCAGATCTGAAAACAGGTGAATTCGTGGCAGAGAACTTGTCAATCTTAACCATTGAAGTTGGATCAACGATCACAAAAGTAAATGGTTTCGGAAAACTTGAAGATGGTAGTTTTGAACATCTCGGACAAGGATTTGCTGCCACCAGTATTTCGCAAGGAGATGTGGGGCTGGGTGTCGATCTGGCGCTGGAGGAATTAAAAACACACTATCCAGGCAGGATCGATCACCCAGAAACATTTGTCAACAGTTCTGCTGCTGGCGGCTTGCGAATGACAGTACACGGATTGACTTATTCCATGACCGCCAGAGCAGCCAGGGAAGCGGCATTAGGCGCTGGCGGGATTGTAAAAATGGTGACCGCTGGTGAACTGGATGAGTTTGAATTAAAAGAAATTCAGGAGATAAATCCCAATATTATTCTGTTGGCGGGGGGTGTTGATTATGGTGAAAAGGAAGTTGTCCTGAAAAACGCAGAAAAAATTGCGACATCAGGTATGAAGGTTCCCGTGATTTACGCTGGTAATGCCGCCATTCGCAAACAAATTCAGAGTATTTTTGAGCAGGCTGGTGTTGAAACCATGCAGGTTTCTAATGTCTTTCCGGAAGTTGATGTGCTCAATATTGAACCAGTGAGGAATGTCATTCACAATTTGTTTAATAGACACATTATTCACGCTCCAGGAATGACAAGATTTGCCGAGTTAACCCATTGGGGGATTTTGCCAACACCAGGTGCGGTACTTAAAGCAGCAGAATTATTTGCTGAAGAGATGGGTGATTGCCTGATATTCGATGTGGGAGGGGCTACTACCGATGTTCACAGTGTGACCCACGGCAGCCTGGAATGGACTTCCAGATTGATTGAACCTGAACCGTATGCAAAAAGAACGGTTGAAGGGGATCTGGGTGTATTTGTGAATGCACATAATATTATCGAGATGGAAAACGATCCACTATGGAATGAACATATTTCTGATCTCGCACCTATTCCAACCTCTGAAAAACAGAAAGAACTGACCCGGTGGTTGTGCGCACGTGCGGTTGATACTGCTGTGCGACGACATGCCGGGGTCATTGTTGATTTATACACACCTTCCGGGAAAAAGCAGATTGTCAAAGGAAAAGACCTGACAGCAGTCAAATGGGTGATCGGCACAGGGGGTGCGCTTACGCTGGTGGAGGGCGGTGAAGAAATTCTTAAAGGCATCTGTACAGGAGCGGGAAAATATCTATTACCTTCCTCTGAAGCCCGTGTTCTCCTGGATGAAGATTACCGATTTTCCGCCCTGGGAACATTGGCACAAGTTTACCCGGAGGAAGTGAAACTCACTTTTCGAAAATGGGTGAATTTGAAGATAAATAAAAATAAAACAAGAGGTAATCACGTTGATTGATCGTCCATCAATCAGGAGATTTGCATGTATATCCGCACGCCAAGATTAGAAATATTTCCCAAAAAAATACGAGAGAATGCCAAAACAATCGTTGATAGAATTCATGCATCCGGTGCAACTGTGGCCTGTATCACGAAAGTTACCTGTGCGAACCCAGCAGTGCTCAGGTCTTTAGAGGCGGGTGGGGCTGACATGATCGCGGATTCCAGGATTCTTAATCTTCAATCTTTGGTGGGAACAGGCACGAATCTCCCGCTCATGATGTTGCGTATCCCTGCTCCCACTCGCGTAGTGGATGTTGTGCGTTGTGCCGATTATTCATTAAATTCATCAGCTTTTACTGTTAAGAAATTATCAGAAGCTGCTCAGATCTTTAATTTAAACCATAAAGTAATTGTCATGGTTGATATTGGGGATTTAAGGGAAGGTGTCTGGCCGGACCGGGTGAATACGGTTGTGAAAAGTATGGCGAGTCTCCCCAATCTAGAAGTGGTAGGGTTGGGTTGCAACTTGGCTTGTTATGGTGGGGTGATCCCAAATCAGAAAAACATGCAAATGTTGGTGGATATTCGCGATGAATGCCGCAGAGTGACGGGTCTTGAACTTCCAGTTCTCTCAGGTGCCAATAGTGCTGCCCTACCGGTGTTATTTAACGGCGATATGCCCAAAGAAATCAACCATTATCGCATTGGTGAAACGATACTTCTCGGTCGAAACGTGATTGATCGCAGTCCCTGGCCTGGCATGCATCAGGATACTTTTCGGGTGGTGGCAGAGGTGGTTGAAATCGAACCGAAGCCATCCATACCGATTGGCGACCGTGGTCAGGATGCTTTTGGGGGATACGTTGATTTTGTGGACCGTGGCACCCGGCGACGGGCAATTTGCAACATTGGCCGCCAGGATGTGGTTGTGGATGGTATTATTCCCGAAGATCCAGGCATTATCGTTCTGGGTGGCAGCAGTGACCATTTGATCCTGGATGTTGAAGAAGCTCAAGAAAAAATTTCATTGGGCAGCGAAATAGGATTTTTACCGGGTTACGGGGCTTTACTGGCTGCTGCAACCTCCCCCTATGTTCAAAATGTCGTCATTCAAGATTAATTAAATTTTTCCAAAAATGATATACTGACCATTATCAAGCGTTAAATGGCTGATAAAGAAGGTAAAAATGTTATATCAAACCATAGCACGCATACATCTTGAGAATATCCGCTTTAATATTGAAGGAATCCGAAAAGCAGTAGGGCCAGATCGAAAAATATTAATTGCAGTCAAAGCCAATGGCTATGGTCACGGAGCTGTGGCAGTTTCACGCATGGCTGAGAAAATTGGCGTGGATTGGCTGGGTGTGGCCACCGTATCGGAGGGAATTCAGTTGCGCGGTGCAGGCATTTCATTGCCTATTCTGAAATTCAGCCCTGCTTTCCCTGAAGAAATGGAAGCGGCGATAACCAACCGGCTGACGTTGACAGTATGTGAAAAACAAAATATAGTCGCTTTAGAACAGACATGCTCAGGGTTGGGGATGAAGGTGGATGTACATTTAAAAGTTGATACTGGCATGGGACGCATTGGCGTAGCGGTTGGTGAAGCAGGATCTCTGGCAGAATTTATCGAACGGGATTGCCCCCATCTAAAGCTGGATGGCATTTACACACATTTACCGGTCAGTGATGATGGTGATCCCACTTATACTGAAAATCAAATTCAGCGATTCATTGAAATTGTTGAACAGGTCAACCATCGCATTCGAAGAAAATTGAATCTGGCTCATTGCTCTAATTCAGGGGGTGTGTTGGGCCATCCCACTGCCTGGATGGATATGGTCAGACCGGGCATTATGATATATGGATTTTATCCCGGAGAGGATACCCCGCAAACTATTCCACTCAAACCCGGTTTGAGCTTTATTACACGGGTATCCTTCCTGAAAAAAGTTGCAGCCGGCACTAGCATTGGGTATGGCCGCACCTGGACATCCTGCGAAGATACATGGATAGCAACCATCCCGGTTGGATATGCGGATGGATTTAACCGATTATTTTCAAATATGGGCCG
>SWCE01000567.1_pt1 | contig 58262 bp, 52 predicted proteins | sample 4690061 | NCBI WGS metagenome assembly SWCE01 (sample SAMN10267279, study PRJNA491770) | bioreactor metagenome | isolation source: DHS bioreactor inoculated with subseafloor sediment | place: Japan: off Shimokita Peninsula | collected 2012-10
GGGGGGCTCGCTTGCATCAGAGGTGCTCAATGCGGAGCGTGCAGCCGAAAGAGCGAAGGGAAAACGCCATGAGCAAGCGGATTTCAATTGCCCAGTTCATGGTTACCGATATCACAACCCTTACACCGGATATGGAAATCGGCCATGCAGCGCGAATACTGATGGACGAAGCTATTGCCGGTGCGCCGGTGGTGGACGCATCGGGTGATCTCCTGGGCATTTTGACCAAGAAGGACTGCTTTACGGCCGCGCTCAACGCCGCCTATTACGTGCAGTGGGGCGGGACCGTCGAGCGCTACATGACTCGGAATCCTGAGACCCTGGACGCGGCCACCGATATCGTTTCGGCGGCCGAGCGGTTCATTGCTCGACCTTACCGAATGTTCCCAGTGCTGAACGAGGATATGATGGTGGGAATACTGACCCGATCGGACCTTCTGCATGCTTTCCTCAATGCAGGGCCAGAATGAGGCGAGCATCGATGCTTCGCTTCAGGGGCGCCGGGCATATGGGGACATCCGCGTGGCTGGATTGAAACTCCACCATCGCCAAGCTGCGACGTCAGGCCTCAATCAGTTGTTTCACCGCATAATCTGCAGCGTCGTCGAAGGGATGGAGGATGACGCTCGCCCCTCGGCTTATCAAATCGTCGGTTTCGGCAACGGTCTGCACGGAAAGGAATATCTTTCCCCGATATCCGCTCGATTGAAGGCCGTGCAGCAGGGCCAGTTGAGGATCAGCCTCGGTCAGGGCGCCGCGCTCCCGAGGTACGGCACTTACGACGGCCCGAACATCGGCCAAATTGAGGTGGGCCAGGAAATCGGGATCTGTCGCATCCCCAAATTCCGCGTCGAACCCCATGCCGTGCCACTTTGTGACCGCTTCAGGATCGAAATCGATCCCCAGGACACGAAACCCTTGGTCTTTCAGGCGCGAGCCGATGCGACTTCCATAGCGGCCAAGACCGAAAATTATGAAATCGTGGCTTCCTTGATTGCCTTGCGCCGACGCCTCACCGGTCTCTCTGTAAGGGGTGCGTCGCTCAAAGATGCCAAGATAGGGCTCAAGAAACTGATAGAGCCGATGGGACCAGGTGATCATATAAACGGAGACTGCGATGGTCACCAGGCCGACAAGGGTCACCAGCCCCATCGCCTCTTCATTCACATGCCCGAGCGACATCCCCATTGCCATAAATATCAGGGAGAACTCGGAAATCTGAGCGACCGTCAGTCCGGCGAGAAAGCCCGTCCGTTTTCTATATCCCATCGCACCCATGATCGCGAGAACGATCATGGGATTGCCAACCAAGACAAAGACAGAAAGCACCAGGGCCGGCACAACCTGGTTGCCGAGGCTGCCAAGCGAAAGCGAGGCCCCCAAGTTGATGAAGAAGAATAGCAGCAGAAAGTCGCGCAGACTCGACAGGCGCGAGCTGATGGCATCCCGGTATCGGGTGGATGCGAGGGACATGCCTGCCAGCAGGCCACCCAGTTCCTTGCCGAGCCCGAAAGCGTCTGCCGTGGCTGCCATTCCGGCAGCCCAGCCAACGGCAAAGATCACCAGCAGCTCAGGAGAACGCGACATCAAATTGAGCAATGGTGTCGCAACGAAGCGGATGAACAGCACTACGAAGGCGACAAGACCTATGCCGCCGGCCAGGACTGTCACGACATCCAGAGGCGAGCCGGTCTCATCGCCTGCCTGTATGCCGATTGCCGAGAGAAGAACCATCGCGAGCACGACAAAAAGATCCTGCACGATAAGGAAGCCAAGCGCGATCTTGCCATGAAGCGCGCTGATCTCCTGCTTGTCGGACAGAAGCTTGACGATGATGATTGTAGAGGAAAAAGTCAGGGCGACGGCGATGTAAAGGCCGGGTAGCCAATCGATCCCCAACAACAGGCAGATCAGGAAGCCAAACAGCGCAGTAAAGGTAACCTGGCCAAGTCCAGTAGCCACAGCAACTTTGCCCAGGCTGCGGATCAGCGCGAGATCGAGCTTGAGCCCCACCAAAAAAAGCAGAACGGCAATTGAAATCTGACTCAGGGTTTCGATGAAGTCAGTTGAGGAGACGACCCCGAGTGCGTCGGGGCCTGCAAGGACCCCCACCGCGATGAACGCAACAACAAGCGGCTGGCGAGCGAGGAGCCCCAAGAGGCCGAGCGCGGCGGCCATCAGCACCAATATCGCGATTTCATAAAAGATGCTGTCGGTCATACCTTACATCTATCGATGGCAGAGCACAGCTGGCAACAGGGTCATCGTGGTCAAGTACCATTCTCTATCATCGGGGGGGCTGGGGATTGGCGCTATGGTCCTCGGCCGCCAGCCCCAGCCATCTAAGCTGTTGCTTCCAAGATTGACGCTCTTCGTATCTTCAGCGCCTTTTGAAGGGCAAAGAAAGAGGTGCTGGCGGCAACGCAATATGCCACAAAGAAAGGAGCTTGCTGTGAAACGGGCGCGCCGGAGTCTATGAAGACGCCGACGATCCCTGGACCGATCGCGGACGAGAGGACCATGGCGGACGTGACCATGGCCCGAATGCTTCCCAGATGTTTGGTGCCGTAAATTTCCGCCCAGAGGGCGTTCATGACGGTGCCGTTCGACCCGTTGGTCAGGCCGCTGAACAAAAAGAACGCCGGGATTGCCCAATAGGCCGAGGTCATCGAGATCATCACATACGCCAGCGCCGCCGGCAAAAGCAGGAAAGGCAGGAGGCGGTATGCGCCAAACTTGTCGGTCAGCCATCCGCTGGCGATCGATGAAAGGACCGAGCTGGCCGACATGACGGGAAAGAAGGCGGCAAAGGTGAGCAGGCCCCACCCCTTGTCTGCAACGAGGTTTGTCTGATGGAAAAATATGGCCGTTGAAATGGCGGGCATGGCCAGCAGCCCGATCAGGATCGGCCAGAAGATGGGATCGGCAAAAACGTTCCTGCGTGTCCAGTTGCCGCCTGTATCCTCAGAGGTTGTCGCGTCGGGATTGTTGACGACGCGCCCCCTGCGTCCGCTGCCGGGTGCGTCCGAGAACAAATAGAAGATTGCCGGGGCCATCGCCAGCGCGAGCAATGCGGCAGCCATGAGCCAGACGTTGCGCCATCCGACGGCGGCTATGCCAAGGGCGACGAGTACAGGAAGCACGGCCTCGCCGGTGTTGAGACCAAGCTGTGCAATGGCCAGCGCCCGACCACGAAACCGGTTGAACCAGCGGCTCAAAGCGGTAGCGGCATTGTGTGTGAGCATGCCCTGGCCGAAGAAGCGCAATCCGAACAGCGCTATGGCCAGCACCAATACATTTTGCGCCAGGCTCATGGTCAGGCACATGAGCATTGCCCCGGCCGCCGCCCCTGCACCCAGAAGACGCGCAGGGATCTTGTCGGCAAGCGTGCCGGCCCAGATGAGCAGAACCGCCGAGCAAAGCGTCGCGCCAGTGTAGATCAGCCCGTATTGCCCCGAGGTGAGGGTAAATTCAGCTCGAATCGCAGCCCCGAAAAGAGCGATAAAGAGCGTCTGGCCCGCAAGTGACGAGAACATCGAAATGTAGCCGCCGGCGATCCAGCGGACTTGGTTGCGCGTCAGGTCACGCAAGGGGGGCGAGGGAGCTGTCAGGGACATGGGAAGCTAGGCGTAACCGGAAGGTGAGCGGTCGGAAAGGAATCGGGCGACCATAACGGCCGAACGCCTGGGCGCGCAATGGCAACGTCCAGACTTTGCCGACAGACTTACAAACCCGGCAAATAACGGCCGATAGCAATTGCCCTTCGATCCGGTAAGGTGCGCTTATGAGCAAACTGTTTGAAGAACTCGACTATCGACCCACGCCCATTGGACCGATCAGCTTGCGAAGGCGCCGCGAGCTGGTGACCAACACCGATATCGTGGAGATCAAGCTCGGCGAAGAACACCTGATGTCCAGTCTGTTCACTGCCTCCGAGATCGCCCTGGGGACATTGGGGGTTGCCGCAAGCAAGGGTGCCAGCCTCGATGTGGTCGTCGGCGGCCTTGGACTTGGATATACTGCACAGGCGGTGCTGGACGATCCCCGCATCAATGAGCTTCTGGTGGTGGAATTTCTCGTCCCGGTCATTGAGTGGCACGAGGAAGGACTGCTGCCGCTTGGGGCGCAGCTGAGCGCGGACAGGCGCTGCCGGTTCGTGGAGGGAGATTTCTTTGCGTTGGCCGGTCCAGGGAAAGGATTTGATCTGCAGAGGCTGGGTCGCCGGTTCGACGCGATACTCGTCGACATCGATCACTCTCCCGATGCACTTCTGGACAGCCGCAGCACCAGCTTCTATCGCCCCGAGGGCCTTGCTGGTTTGGCGCGCCACCTAAAACCCGGTGGCATCTTTGGCCTCTGGTCCAATGACCGGCCGGATGCGCGGTTTACCGACAGGCTTTCGGAAGTGTTCTCGACTGCCTGGGCCGAACCCGTGACGTTCGACAACCCGCTGCAGGGCAACAGGGTAACGCAGACCATTTATCTGGCCCAAGCCTCGACTTGAGGATGTGCGAGGTCTGTCGAGCCGCAACCCATCAGCGAAACAGCATGACCGGGATCAAGACCGAACGGATCATCTCGGTGGTCGTCGAGCCGATAATGAAGTTGCGGATACGCGAGTGGCCATAGGCACCCATCACGAGCAAGCCAATATCATGGGCCTTGACGTATTCCGAAATTACCTTCTCGGCTTCACCCGGGATCAGAGACGTCTCGGTCTGGAAACCGGCTTCCGTCAATTTTCGACTGGCACTTTCGAGCCGTGAGCGTGCCTGCTCGGTATCGGCTCCAGCCATGACCAGATGGCACGGCGTTCCCGGAAAAAGTTTACCGTGTGCGATGTGTTCGACGGCTTTGTCGGCGCTTGAACCACCATCGTAAGCGATCATGAAGGCATTGACCGGATTGAAGGCGCGGGACGCCACCATGACCGGCTTCTTGCTGACCCGAGCGACCCGCTCGAGGTTCGACCCCAGGTGCATCTTGGCGAAGTCTGCCGCCTCGCCGCGCTTGCCAAGAACGATGAGGTCGGCTTCGGCCTCGAGTTCCTTGAGGACTTCAACAACGTCCCCCCTTTGCAGCCGGGCTCTGGCCTCGATAACGCCCGCCGACAGGAGGTGTTGTACTCCCGCGTCGACGATCAGCTTGCCACGTTCCTGGGCCAGGCGCGCCTTTTGCGCATCGTGCTCGGCAAGTTCGTGCAGCAGATGGCTGCGAACGCCAAGTTCGAGGCTCCCGCTCCAGTCCATCGGCGTATCGCTCTGGCGTCGCCCAATGACGTGGACCACATCGACGCTAGCCCCCGTTTTCAGCGCGGCCCAGGCCGTGTGGTCGAGGACGCTCTTTGTGTAATCGGAGCCATCCAGCAGCGTTATGATCTTGGTCATGTGTTCCTCCCTTAGTGCCCCATCAGCTTTTCAAGAGCGCCCGGCTTGTCGTGGATTGCAAGTCTGTCGACGATGGTTTCACTGGCTTCGTTCATCCCCAGGATCTCAACTTCGGCCCCCTCCCTGCGGAATTTGAGGATAATCATATCAAGCGCCTGCACGCTCGAAATGTCCCAGATGTGGGAGCGGCCGACATCGATAGTGACTTTTTCAAGCACTTCCTTGAAGTCAAACGCGCCTGTGAACTCTTCCGCCGAGGCAAAAAAGATCTGGCCCTCGACCACATACGTTCTGTGACGTCCATCCTCTGTCACCGTAGAAGTCACACGGAAGATCTGCGAGATCTTCCAGGCAAAGAAGACACCTGAGAGCATTACGCCCACAAGCACGCCGATGGCGAGGTTGTGGGTGTAAACCACGGTCACGACCGTTGCGAGCATCACAATGGACGAACTCTTGGGATGCGTGGTGAGGTTCTTGATCGAGCTCCAGGAGAAAGTCCCGATCGAGACCATGATCATGACCGCGACGAGGGCAGCCATGGGAATCTGGGTCACGAGATCATCGAGCACCAGCACCATGAACAACAGATAGACGCCCGCCAGAAAGCATGAGAGTCGGCCGCGACCTCCGGACTTCACATTGATCATCGACTGCCCAATCATTGCACAACCGGCCATGCCGCCAACAAATCCGGTGGCCGTGTTGGCAATGCCCTGACCAACACACTCCTGGTTCTTATCCGATTTGGTATCGGTAAGGTCGTCCACGATCTGGGCTGTCATCAGCGATTCCAGAAGCCCCACAACGGCAATCGCGGCCGAGTAGGGGAGAATGATCATCAGGGTTTCAAAGGTGAGCGGGATCTGGGGGATAAGGAAAACCGGCAGGGTATCGGGCAATGCCCCCATATCGCCGACCGTCCGCAAATCCATGCCCAAAGCCATGGCCAGCGCCGTCAATACCACGATGCAGACCAGTGGCGATGGAATGGCTTTGGTCACGTAAGGAAAGAGGTAAATGATGGCCAGCCCACCAGCGACCATGACGTAGGTCAGCCAGCTCACATTGGTCAATTCGGGCAATTGCGCCATGAAAATCAGAATGGCCAATGCGTTTACAAAGCCGGTCATCACAGAGCGGGAGACGAACCGCATGACAGCGCCCAGTTTTAGGAGTCCGGCGCCGATCTGAAGTAACCCTGCCAGGACGGTAGCAGCCAATAGATATTCAAGGCCGTGGTCGCGAACCAGCGTGACCATCAAGACGGCAGTGGCCGCGGTGGCCGCTGAAATCATGCCCGGACGTCCGCCGACGAAGGCGATAAGCACGGCGATGGAGAATGACGCATAGAGGCCGACCTTGGGGTCGACACCGGCGATAATGGAGAAAGCGATTGCTTCAGGAATGAGGGCCAGCGCTACGACGATGCCAGCAATGGCATCGCCGCGGATATTGCCGAACCACTCGCGCTTGTACGCGGTGATGAAGTTCATATGAGGATAGTTTCCAACAGGCAGGCGACGGCGCCATTATGGCGCATTCAGGGGTCTGGGTGCTGGTTGCCGGGGGATAGGCGCCCGGAGAAGCCACTCAACGTTTCCGCCGAGTCCAATTTACGCCACATTCTTTGACGGCAAACGGCTCTCAATGCAAGTCATAGCAGCCATGAGCACAGCGAATAATTGCCAAAAAGTACATTCTAGTGCGTTAATGGCCCACCTTTCCGCGTTTCTTGATGCCCTGTCCGGCGCCGGTTGATAGTCGATCGCCCCGAAATCCAGCCGACGTCGTCATAGAACTGTCTTGTGGACCTTCTACTCGAAAGGGGGAAAGGATCACCCATGGCAAACGTCAATCTGCGCGGCGTGCGCAAGAAATTCGGCACGGTTTCCGTCGTCGATGGGGTCTCGATCGACGTGGAGGATGGTGAGTTTATCGCATTGCTTGGGCCATCGGGGTGCGGGAAAACGACCTTGTTGCGCCTGATCGCCGGGCTGGAGCGCTCTGATGCCGGAGAGATCTCCATTGGTGGCAACATCGTTTCTTCAGCCAGCGACCACGTCGATCCCGAAGACCGCAATCTGGGCATGATGTTTCAATCCTATGCTCTGTGGCCAACAATGAGCGTTGCCGGCAATGTTGGTTTTGCGCTCAAGGCCGCCGGTCTCACACGTGAGGACCGGGACAGGCGTGTAAACGCTGCTCTCGAAAAAGTGGGAATGACGGCATTTGCGATGCGTCGTCCCAGCCAGCTATCGGGCGGGCAGCGGCAACGTACCGCTCTGGCCCGGTGTCTTGCGCTTGAGCCGCGCCTCTTGCTGCTCGATGAGCCATTGGCAAATCTCGATGCCCATTTGCGCCACGAGATGCAGACCGAGTTCCGGCGCATCCACCGCGAGACAGGTTCTACTTTCATATTCGTGACCCACGATCAAAATGAAGCCATGGCGTTGGCTCAGCGTATCGCGGTGATGGACAAGGGCCGTCTCCAGCAGGTCGGCACCCCCGAAGAACTTTATACCAGGCCGCAGACGGAAATGGTTGCAAGGTTCCTCGGCGGCGGGATGGTAGTGCCTGGCACCGTGACTCAATCCCACAATGGAGCCGCCCGCGCCCGCCTTGCGGGATACGATTTTTCGGCGCGCGGCGACGCCGCACCGGGCCCAGCACAAATCTGCCTGCGCCCGGAAACCATCGAAATCGGCAACACCAGCCGCTCCGGTGTCAGGGCGCGCGTCGTCGATATCGTCTATCGCGGAGGCAATTATCAGCACAAGCTCGTGCCCGAAGGCGTAGGTGCGACGATGTTCGATGCCAACAGCACCACGCCATTTCCACCCGGTTCGGACGTTTCGCTTCACATCCAGGACGCCTGGATCGTTCCGGGCGCGGCGTCATGAACGTGCAGGCGATTTCGGGGTTCGGCGTTAAGGGCCCGGCCTGTTTTCTGCTTGAGCTGGAAGGGCGTCGTATCCTTCTTGACTTCGGACAGGGGCCAGACGAGGACGCGCATCTAGACCTCGGCGCGATCGGCAGGATCGACGCCGTGCTGATCGGCCATGCACACAAGGATCATGCCGGTGCATTGTCCCGGTTGTGGGAAATCGGTGATCCCCCTGTCTATGCGACAGAATGCGTCCAGATGCTGGTCGGTGGCGGCGCCAATATCCGATCCTTGCCGATGTTTGGAGAGGCAGAGGTTTTGGGTCTTCAGGTGCGCACCGGACGCAACGGTCACGCGCCTGGAGGCGTCTGGATTCGCGTTGGTGGTGAGGATGGCGTGCTTTATGGCGGCGATTTTTCGTTCGAGAGTTTGCTCTATCCGTTTGATCCGTTCCCGACAGCGGCCGTCGCCATTCTTGATGCATCGTACGGCATATGGGACGAACCCTTGATCAATGGGGTCAATCTCATCCTGGACCGAGCCAGCCAAGGACCCATACTGCTACCAGCGCCGGCCGGGGGTAGGGGGCTCGATATGGCCATTGCCTGTTATCGGGCTGGCCTGCCGGTGGCACTGTGCTCCGCGAACCGCATGGTGGCGCAAATGGTGCTTGGCCGGCCCGGGCTCATTGGGGCAGAGGGAACTGAACTGCTGGTCGCGACGCTTGCTGCCGCACGCCCACTCGAAGCCATGACAATCCCTCAAGGTGTGATGATCGCCGCCAAGCCCGATGGAGCCGCCGGAATTTCCGCCGAACTGATCGCCCGCTACGCGGACCGTTCCGAGGTGGCAATCATCTTTACCGGTTACCTGCCAAAGGGCACCCCCGCCCGGGACCTTGTCGAGAGCGGTCGCGCCGAGATCGTGCGATGGAATGTTCATCCCCGGCTCAGCGATTTCAGAGCTGCGATGGAGGCTATCGCCCCCGATAAGGTGATCCCTGCGTTCCTTCCGCAAAACGACATCGAAGCCTTTAGGGCCGCGGTTGGTGATGCGCGGCTCGTTGATGGTCAATGGAAAAATGTTGAGACGGGCGATGGCCACGAGCGTCATGCCAGTGTCATTGCGTCCGCCTAAAGCACGGGCGTCAATTCCCTACTCCAGAGGCTTTCATGACACGCTTGTTTTTCACCTTGGGCGCTGCCCTGATGCTTGGCACTGCCCCTGCGGCCGTTCTGGCGCAAGACAACTCCACCATCATGGTCTACACCTCGCAGCCGACCGAGCAAATGGAGGCGGTGGTGGCCGCTTTCAATCAGGATCATCCTGAAATCACTGTCGAATTGTTCCGCTCGGGTACCACTGAAGTCATGAGCCGCATCCAGGCAGAGGCCGCTGCCGGCGACGTTCAGGCCGACGTCGTGCTCATCGCCGACGCCGTCGCCATGACCCAGCTCAAGAATCAGGGCATGCTCTATGCCTATGAGGACGCCCCGGTCGAAAACCTGCCCTCAAGCGTCGTCGATCCCGACATGACCTTTTTCGGCACCAAGCTGATCACGACCGGCATCATCTACAACACCGAGCTGGTGGAAACCGCCCCCACATCCTGGGCCGATTTGACTGCTCCTGAGGTGGCATCCGGCCTTATCATGCCCAGCCCGCTTTACTCGGGCGCTGCCGTGATCCACGTGGGCACCATGGTTCAACAGGATCAGTTCGGTTGGGACTATTACGAGACCCTTGCAGACAACGGCGCGATTGCCGGTCAGGGCAACGGCACCGTGGTCGAAGCCGTCGCTCGCGGTGAGAAGCCCTACGGCATCATCATCGAATATATAGCGCTCAATGCCAAGGCCGACGGCTCGCCTGTCGAGTTCGTGTTCCCCGAGGAAGGCGTGACCTCGATCACCCAGCCTGTCGCCATTTTCGAAGGCACCGACAATCTCGAGGCCGCCCAGACTTTCGTCGATTGGCAGCTCTCGGAAGTTGCCCAGCAGCAGTCGGTCGAACAGGGATACTTCCCGATCTTTGCCGGCGTTCAGCCTCCTGCCGGTTATCCTGAAGTCGAGACTCTGACGATCATTGAGGCCGATCCGGCAGTGATGCTCGCAGAGGACGAAGCCAACAAGCAGAATTTTGCCGACCTCTTTGGTGGCTGATCCGAACTTGGATACGGCTGCTTCGCGAAAGCGATTTCCAGTGTCCGGCGAGCAGGTTTTGCTCGCCGGGCTCTGCATTTACGTGCTTGTCCTAACCATTCTGCCACTTGGCCGTCTGCTTGTTGAGGGGCTCCAGCCTGGCGATGAGGGGGAAGCGCTGGGGGTGTTGCTCGACACCTGGACCGGGCGCGCCGTCGGGCGTGCGCTGCCCAACACAATTGTTGCGGGGTTGGCCTCGACGCTGGTGTCGGTGGTCATCGGGGCCGTTTTGGCCTTCGTGTTGCGGCTGACCGACCTCTGGGGCAAATCGGCGCTCATCTTTCTGGCCATGCTGCCGATGCTGATCCCGCCGCAGATTTCGGCGCTGGCCTGGATCGAATTGAGTGGGCCGTCCAGCCCCATCCTGCGGGCGTTGGCTCTCGCGCCGCCGCCGGGAACAACAAATCCGCTGTACTCGCTCGGCGGTATCATTTTCGTGATGGGTATCGAACATTCACCGCTCGTATTTCTTGCCGTTGCGGCGGCACTGGGGAGCGTTTCCAACGACCTTGTGGAAGCCGCTCGGGTGAGTGGTATCAGACCGGGCCGCATTGTTGGTGCCATCATCGTACCAGCTGTCGCGCCGGCATTGACCGCGGGCGCCGCTCTCGCCTTTGTGTCTGCGATCGGCAATTTTGGCGTGCCAGCGCTCCTGGGCATTCCGGGGCGCGTCACGCTTCTGACCACTCTGATCTATCAGCGACTAAACGGCTTTGGTCCCAGCGTCCTGGGGCAGGTGGCCGCCATAGCGTTCATTCTGATCGGACTTGCCATTGTCGGACTGGCCGTCCGGGCATTTCTGGTCCGGCAGGTTCCCACTCTTGACCGCACCGGCGAGCCGATCCGGCCCTTTGCGCTTGGGCGTTGGCGCTTGCCGGCCACCCTTGTGGTGTGGCTGGTTATGCTCGTGCTTTCCATCCTGCCCTTAATAGCACTGGTCGCGGGGGCGCTGGTACCCGCGATTGGCGTCAGGCTGAGCCTTGAAACGCTATCCTTGGAGAATTTTCAGTTTGTCTTGTTTGGGAGCGATGCCATCCGCCGGGCTTTTGCCAACTCGATGGCTCTGGCCGGGCTATCGGCGCTGATCTGCGCCGCGGCAGCCGTGCCTCTGAGCTATTTCGCCATTGTGCGCAATCATCCTCTTGCCAAGGCGCTCGATATGGCTGCAGAAGCGCCCTATGCCGTGCCTGGCACCGTGGTCGCACTCGGGATCATCATCGTTTTTCTTCCACCGATCCCGCTGCTGGGCTTTTCGATCTATGGGTCCTTTTTGATCCTGCTCGTCGCCTATCTCGCACGGTTTTTGTTGCTGGCCCTGCGGCCGGTGAGTGCCGCGTTTGCCACGATGGACCCGGCGCTTGATGAGGCTGCACGGGTCTCGGGGATTCGGTCGTTGCGTCGGCTGGCCTTTATTGCCGCGCCCATTGCGCTGCCCTCCGCCATCGCGGGCGCAATGCTGATCTTCATGGCTGCGTTCAACGAGTTGACCCTATCGGCTTTGCTTTGGTCGACGGGCGTCGAAACGCTCGGTGTCGTGGTGTTCTTTCTGCAATACGAAGGTAATTCGCCCGCTGCCGCGGCGTTGGCGAGCGTCGTTGTCGCTGTTACTCTTTTGCTGGCTGCGATTGTCGATCTGGCCGGACGCCGCCTTGCTCCCGGGGCGGTGCCATGGGATGTCCGCTGAAGCGCTCGCAGGAAAAAGCCGACCGATCTCGTTTGGCTGGTTTGCCTTTCAGGATGCTTATTGTGCCGCTGACGGGTGACCAGTCCGGCCCAATATTTCGAGAGCTCTATGTCCCTCAACCCGACTACGTCCTAGCACTTCGGCAATCCCGGCGACCTGCGCCACGGAAATGGAATTGCTGGCAATAGGCCGGCCATGGGGATCAACGATGCTGTTCTCAAACCCGACGCGGGCATGAAGGCCGAGCCCTAGCGCTGTCGCAAGTGCCGCACGCTCTCCCTTACCGAACGCGCATACCATCCCGATTAGGTCGGCATCGCCGGCTTCATGCAGTCGGGCCGCGAAGGCCATGAGTTCGGCCGGATTGCTGGTGTGCTCATCTGCGTAGCGTCCAAGAACCATCAATATAGCTGTTGGGCCGTCAGGCAACGCGCCGGACGTCCGCAGGGCGAGCAAGCGCTCCAGGTCGCCGAGATCGTACAGAATGTGCTGGACGCCGATTTGCTCGAGGCGGCACCAGGCATAGAAATCGCAAGCTTCCGAATACGGTTCCGGATCGGGCAGCATTTCCCTGATGGCTATCGATACGGCATCGGGATGCACCGCATTTACGAGGGAACGTTGTTGGGCGGGCGTATAGCGGCCAACGGCTTCCGTCGTAATCTGCACAGCCAGGTCGGGACCGGCTTCGCGGCCTATTGCGGCGATGAGGTCCTTATAGCCCTCGGGGTCCAGCACGTGCCGGCCGTGTTCGTCGCGGATATGGGCGTGGATGGCACCGGCGCCCGTCGCAAAACACTCGGCAGCGCAACGCGCCGTCTCGGCAATCGATACGGGCAGGGCCGGGTGGTCCTTTTTGGTGCGGCGAGCGCCGTTGGGCGCAACCATGATGAGAACAGGCTCGGCCATCGGTCAGATCAGGCTGTTTTCGATCGCTGCGGCGAGCCGGTCGACGATCAGATCGATTTCCGTGTTCTCGACTATAAACGGTGGTGCAAGAAGGATGTGATCGCCACTCTCGCCGTCTATCGTGCCGCTCATCGGATAACACATCAGCCCCAACGCCATCGCGTTTGCCTTGATCCGGGCCGCCAGCCTGGTCCCGGGTGGAAACGGTGTCTTTGTCTCGCGGTCTGCAACCAGTTCGAGCCCGATGAACAGGCCGCGCCCGCGAATATCGCCAATGTGGGCATGATCGGAGAACTGCTTTGCAAGCCGGTCCGTGAGGTATCGTCCCTTTTCGCGCACTCCCGCCAGCATGTGAGGATGTGAAATCTTTTCTAGAACGGCGAGTCCGGCGGCAGTCGCCATAGCGTGGCCGTTATAGGTATGCCCGTGCTGGAAAAAGCCGGAGCCGGCGGCGACGGCATCATAGATGCGGCCCGACACCATAAGGGCACCGATCGGTTGATAGCCGGCGCCGAGGCCTTTTGCGATAGCGATCATATCGGGGGCAATGCCGTCCTGCTCGCATGCAAACAATGTTCCCGTGCGCCCCATGCCGCACATGACCTCGTCGGCAACAAGCAGAATGTCATATTTGTCGCAAACTGCCTTGATCTTCTGGAAATAGCCCTCGACGGGCGGCACGGCACCCATGGTGGCGCCGACCACTGGCTCGGCAAGGAACGCCGCCACGGTATCGGGGCCGAGTTCGACGATCTTGTCCTCGAGTTCGGCGGCAAGTCGATCGGCATAGGCAGTGTCGGATTCGTTGGGCAGCTTGTCGCGATAGGCGCGGCAGGGCGAGACGTGATGCATCGCCTCGACCATAAAGGGCGCGAACTGGGAGCGACGCCAGCGGTTGCCGCCCGCCGACAAGGCGCCGATCGTGTTGCCGTGGTAGGACTGCCAGCGGGCGATGATGTTGCGCCGCTCGGGTTGATCGATCTCCAGAAAATATTGCCGGGCGAGCTTGATCGCTGCTTCCATCGCCTCCGAGCCCCCGGACACGAAATAAGTGCGCTCGATGCCATCGGGGGCCAGACTCACAAGTTTTTCAGCCAGTGCTTCTGCGGGTTCGCAGGTGAAAAAGCCGCTGTGAGCAAAAGCGAGCGTATCGAGTTGGTCTTGGATGGCGGCGCGGATGTCTAGATCGGAATGGCCGAGACAGGAGACCGCCGCTCCGCCAGAGGCATCGAGATAGCGCTTGCCCTCGGCGTCGATCAGATAGGGGCCGTCCCCGGCAACCGCAACCGGCATGTCGGCCTTGGTGTGGCGGGGGAAAACGAATCGGGATTTCATGGCGATCTCTGAGTTCGGGTTGAATTTCAGTCTTGAGAGCGAACCACGAGAACCGAACACTTTGCATGACGCACCACGCGCGCCGCGTTGGGGCCGAGAAGATAGTCTTCGAGTTCGGGACGCCCTGCCGACATGATGATCAGATCGGTCCCGATTTCGCGCGCATAGTGGAGGATGACCTTGTAAATGACCCCGTGGTCAACGATGTGGCGGTGCCTGACTTCCGGGGGGATCACCTGCCTGGTGAAGGCATGAAGCTGCTGGTTGCCCGCTTCGAGTGCCTTTTTTTCGTGATCAGCGGGAAAAAAACCGCCCACAAATGACAGGCCGAAATCGGGGACCACGGTCAGGATGTGGATCTTGGATCCGAAATCGCGCGCATAGCGTACAGCGGTTTCAACAGCTTCGCGCTCATCGTCGAGATGGGCGAGGTCGATGGCAAGCAGGATATTGTCGTACATGTCGGCCTCTCAAGCTTTCGCCGTATCGGTTGCTGCGAGTTTTCCGCCATTGCGGCGCCGCCGCTGAAGCCAATAGACCAGTCCGAGTATCAAAAGGGCTGGGATGAACATCAGCTCCTTGGGGGGGCGGGACTCATCGACGACCAGTACTTCGGTGATCTGCATGCCGAAATTGACCCCGAAACGTTCGGCTTCCGATCCGAAATCGACAGACGTGATCTGGGCCTGCTCGCCCATGGTCATCACCTGCAATCCGGCCTGTGCCAAGCGCTCCTGGCCCGAGCCCTCCGGACCGAGATTGAGCATTACCGTTTTGGAGACGTTATCGCCCAGCGGCGATAATCCTTCGACACTTAGCCGGATATAGCCGTTCTCGGGCAACTGCTCGGCAATTTCGACGACCTCAGCGGGTGAGCGACTCTCATAGGGCGGATAAATCATATCCATCCAGAATCCGGGGCGGAACAGCGTGAAGCATACGATCAACAGGAGAACGGATTCATAGATGCGGCTGCGTACAATGAAGAACCCTTGCGTCCCGGCTGCGAACAGCAGCATGGCTCCGATTGAAGATACGACGAGGAGGATCAGTTCGAACGGCGAGCCGATGCCGATGAGCAGCAACTGGGTGTTGAAAATAAAGATGAAGGGCAAGAGCATAGTGCGGATGTCGTAGCTGATTGCCTTGAGCCCGGTGCGAATGGGATCGCCCCTCGAGACAGCCGCGGCCGCAAAGGACGCCAGACCTACGGGCGGTGTGACGTCGGCCATCAGCCCGAAATAAAAGACAAACAGGTGCGCGGCGATCAGTGGAATTACCAGCCCTTGTTGCGAACCTAGTTCCACGAGTACTGGCGCCATGAGCGTGGCGACGATGATGTAGTTGGCGGTGGTGGGAAGCCCCAGACCGAGCAGAATGCAAATCGCCGCGGTCAGAATGAGCATGATCAGCAGATTGCCACCCGAGACGTACTGGACCACATCGACCAGAACGCCGCCGATGCCTGTTTGAGCCACAACGCCCACGATGATGCCGGCGGCGGCGGTCGCGACGCCAATTCCAACCATATTGCGCGCGCCGGCGACCAGCCCCTGAAAGAGGTCGATGACCCCCTGTCGGGCTGGCCCGACAATGTCGGACGCCCGGCGCATCAGCGCAATGATGGGCCGTTGAGTGAGGAGAATGAAGATGAGGAAGGCCACGGCGTAAAAAGCCGAAAGACCCGGCGAAAGCCGTTCGACGATCAACGCCCAGACCAGTACGACGACGGGCAGGATGAAATGGAGGCCCGTGCGCAGGGTCTTGCCAACCTCGGGCAACTCGATCACGGGGGCGTTGGGGTCATCGAGTTCGAGATCGTCCTCGCGCGCCGCCACCCAGAGTAGGGCGAGATAAGCGAGAAGGACTCCAATGGCGACAATGTTGGTTGCGATTGGGCCGAAGACGTCGCGCGTCCAGCCAATGCCGTAATAGATGGCGCCTGCGAGAATGATCAGGCTCGCAACGGTGATGCCGAAGTTGATGGCCGAGCGATACCAGACAGTTTGCGTGCGGCGCGGCAGACCTTTGAGGTCATCCTTTACCGCTTCGAGATGCACGAGGTACAGCAGCCCGATATAGGAAATGATGGCCGGAAGAAAGGCGTGTCGAATGACATCGACATAGGGAATGCCGACATATTCGACCATCAGGAACGCTGCGGCGCCCATGACAGGGGGCATGATCTGGCCGTTGGTCGATGCGGCGACCTCTACGGCACCGGCACGTTCGGCGGGGAAGCCGACGCGCTTCATCAGGGGGATGGTGAAGGTGCCTGTGGTCACCACATTGGCAATCGATGAGCCTGAAATAAGCCCGGTCAATCCGGAAGCGACGACGGCGGCCTTGGCCGGGCCGCCGCGGAAGTGGCCGAGCAGCGAAAAGGCGACCTTGATGAAATAATTTCCGGCACCGGCCTTGTCGAGCAACGCACCGAACAGAACAAAGAGAAAGACGAAGCTCGTCGAGACCCCAAGGGCAATGCCGAAAACGCCTTCGGCGGTCAGCCATTGCTGGCTCATGGCGCGCTGAAAGGAGGAGCCGCGATGCGCGATCATGTCGGGCATGATCTGGCCGCCAAACGTATAGAACAGAAAAATGCAGGCGATTACCAACAGGGCCGGGCCGAGCGCGCGACGTGTGGCCTCAAGCAGCAAAACCATGCCAACGCCCGCTGCAATAAGATCGAGCAGAGTGGGCAGGCCGGGACGCGCCGCCAGATCGGTGTAGAATATGTACAGATAGCCAGCGGACACGGCCGCGAGCACTGCCAGGACCCAATCGACGGCGGGGACGACATCGAGCGGCTTGGGGCGGAAGGCGGCAAACGCAACTGCACCGGCCACCAGTGCCATGATTGCGAAAATGGGCCATTGCTCCGAACCGCCGGCAAAGAGCGAGGCCGCATAGAGCAGAAATCCTGCTCCAGCGAGCCCGAAGACGATGGCGAAGACGGGGACGCCGCCAGTGCGCTTCACTATGCCGGGATAGGCCGTAAAGGCAAGAAACAGTGCGAAGGCGAGATGGATTGAGCGCGCCTGGGTATCGTTGAAGATGCCGAAGCGGAACCAGAAGGGGAAGGGCGAAGCGATCCATATCTGGAACAATGACCAGGCCAGAGCGACAAGGAACAAGATTTTGGCTGGCAGGCCCGAAGGGTTGCGCGCGCCGGTATCGGCCTTGGCAACGATGTCCTCGGGATTGTCGCCGCCGACCGCTTGACCGGATGTTTGTTCGCTCATTGAAGCCTCCCGCATGCTCAGCCGAACCAAAACGGCCGGGGCGTTCTCACCCCGGCCGCAAAGCGTATTGGACTATTCGAGGAGACCGGCTTCCCGATAGTAGCGCTCGGCGCCTTCATGAAGAGGGGCCGAATTGCCCGAGCTCACCATGGTTTCAGGATCGAGCACCGCAAAGGCGGGGTGCAAGCCCTGGAACGTGTCGAAGTTTTCAAACACCGCCTTGGTGACCTCATAGACCACATCGGCGCTGGTTTGTGTCGAGCTGACGAGGGTGGCGCCGACACCGAAGGTGTTCACGTCTTCCTCGTTGTTATACATCCCGGCAGGGATGGTGGCGTGGAAGTAGTAGGGGGTTTCTTCCACCAGCGTATCAATGATGTCTCCGGTCACGTTGACCAGAACCGCATCACAGGTTGCAACGGGCTCCGAGATCGAACCCGAAGGATGGCCGACCGTAAAGACGAAGGCGTCGAAATTGTCGTCGCACAGCGCCTGGGCCTGCTCACGGCTGGGCAACTCCGAGGCAAGCTCGAAATCGTCCATGGTCCAGCCGTATTCTTCCATCAGCAATTCCATGGTGTTGCGTTGGCCAGAGCCAGGATTGCCGATATTGACGCGCTTGCCTTTCAGGTCTTCGAAATTCTCGATGCCGGCGTCGGCGCGGGCGACGACGGTAAAGGGTTCAGGGTGAAGAGAAAATACGGCACGCAGCTCCTCGAAGGGGCCGGCGCCGGCGAAGTCAGCTTCACCATTGAGCGCATTGTACTGGACGTCCGATTGGACGACACCCATGTCCAACTCGCCTTCGCGGATGGTATTGAGGTTAAAGACCGAACCACCTGTGGATTCGGCCGAACAGCGGATGCCATGTTCCCCGCGACCCTGATTGACCAGCGAACAGATCGCGCCACCAGCCGGGTAATAGACGCCGGTTACACCGCCCGTCCCGATTGTGACGAACTGTTGCTCCTGGGCGAGGCTTGGCGCCGAAACAAATGCAATCGCTCCGCCCAGCAGGGCGGCTGCTGCCTTGAGTGTCGTTTTGCGCGCAATTAAGGTGCTCATGGAAGTCTCCCTTGTAGATTTTTAGCTTTAGTCTACGAGGGGCAATCCTTTTCCATATTCGACTTTTGATCAACCCTTTGCGTCCGACGTGGTGCAATGAGCGGGCAGTCGGCAGAACGCCATGCTCCGCCGATCGGCTGGTTCTGGTGTCTTTTAGGATACGGCAGTTAAAGAGGCGATGAAGACGCTCACCTAACCGTGACAGTTCGGAATGTCAGTGAGACCCGGCGCCTGCGAGGGACCTTCTTGCCTTCTATCACGTCCGATTTGCGGGCAGGAATGCCATGAGACCAATTGAACCGGGCCTCGCCGCTCAGCACGAGCATGCTGCGAGGTGCAAGGGTATGGGTCAACGAGCGGCCGCAATCAATGTGGGTAAACTCCATCAAACATGTCGAGCCCAGACTGAGGGACGCGATGGTTTCGCCAAAACACGGTTCGCAGTCAACGTGAGAAGCGATGCCTTGGCCGGGCAAATATTCATTGACGATGACTTGGTCGGGTTGCTGGTGGAAAATTCCATCCTTCCGTAGCCGGTCTGCCATCACGGCCAGCCAGTCGGGCAGGGGACCAAGACAGGAGTCCACCGTTACACGTCGAGCCCTGTAGTCATAACGAAAGCCGTAGTGCTGGACGCGCCGTCTGAGATCCCCTAGCCACGTGGACCCATCGATGGTGCTCAAAAGCGCGACTTCGTACGCCTCATCGATATAGTCGGGGATGTAGCGGGATGACGGTGGCAACATCGGCAGGTCTCAGGTTTCACTGCACATTAACAATTGACCATCGCCGCGTCATGGCAGTTGAAACACCGAATTGAGGGATTGCCAATGCTCCGTGAGCCAAAGGGCTGTGCAGTGCTCTGCCCCGTTTGGGAGAGGCCGGCCATGGGAGTTGAGGAACGTTTCGGGAGGGTTCCGGGCGTTGCCGGCAAGCCCAAGACCATTCGATCTCGCAACTTGCAACAGTCGTGCCATAAATATGATTGCAATTGTCATGTTCTGTAATTAAGACTGCGCCGTGAAGATATTTTGCCTTGGGGGTGTGCCGGGGCCGTGCTGAACAGGCATCGGTACCGGTACTTGTTGCACGCTGCCCCGGTCTAAAGGCAAGCAGACAACGAGACGGCGTTATGCCCAGCAATGATCAGCCCGATGCAAGGAAAAATCCCGCGCGTCTTACAACCCAAGCCATTGCTGCCGGCTATGACTCGACGCAGATTCTCTCGGATGTTTCGCTCGCTGTTGCGAACGGGCAGATGACGGTGCTGGTCGGTCCGAACGGGTCGGGAAAATCGACGCTGCTCAAGACGATGGCGCGGATTCTGGCCCCGAATGCCGGGCAGGTCCTTTTAGACGGCAAATCGATCCATGCTGCCAAAAGCCGCGACGTAGCACGGGCGATGGGCATCCTTCCCCAGGGTCCAATTGCGCCCGAAGGGCTGACGGTTCGGGAACTGGTCGCTCAAGGGCGCTTTCCCCATCAGGGATTGATGCGCCAATGGACGCGGCAGGACGAGGATGCTGTCGAAAGCGCGATGGCAACGGCCCTTGTGACCGAATTTGCCGATCGTCCCGTGGATTCGCTTTCGGGTGGGCAACGCCAGCGCTGCTGGATCGCAACGGTGCTCGCCCAGGAAACCGATCTTTTGTTGCTCGACGAGCCGACCACGTTCCTTGATCTCAAGGTCCAGGTCGACCTCATGGAATTGTTGGCCGATCTGGCCCATAGCGGCGGTCGGACATTGGTCATCGTACTCCATGAACTCAGCCTTGCGACCGCCTATGCAGATCACCTGGTGATGATGAAGGACGGCAAGATCGCCTGCGAGGGCGCGCCGGACGCCATATTTACCGCCGAGCGCCTCAAGGATGTTTTTGATCTCGACGCTCGCGTCGTGCGCGACGCTGCCACTGGCCATCTGGTATGCGTGCCGCTGGGCACGCACGCCCGCCGCAAGGCGGCGGTGCGGGTCGCATGAGTGTGGTTGCGCATCAGCCTGATTCGCGGCGTGGAGCCCTTACCGCTTCGGGGCTGCCCATACTGTTGGGGATAGCGGTGGTGCTGTTTGGGCTGCACGTTGCCGTGGGTGCCAAACACCTGCCTCTCGCGACCGTTCTTGAGGCCATCGTAAATCGCGACAGCACCGTTTTCGACCACATGATCATCTGGGATTTGCGTCTGCCACGCGCGCTGATTGCATTGACGGTCGGGGCAGCACTCTCGGTCGCCGGGGCGCTGATGCAGGGCGTCACCCGCAATCCGCTGGCCGACCCGGGACTGCTGGGTCTGATGGCGGGGGCATCATTTGCAGTGGTCATGGTGTCGTTCTTTTTCGGCGCGGCATCGCTGCACTGGCTGCCATGGATTGCAGCGCTCGGAGCGCTTGCTACGGCGCTGGTCGTCTATTTCATTGCTCACTGGGCGCCCGGTGGACCGACCCCGCTGACGCTTACGCTCTCGGGGGCGGCGATTTCGGCCTTTCTTGGTGCGATTATTTCAATCGCACATCTGCTCAACGAGGATTCGTTCGATAATTTGCGTGTCTGGCTTTCAGGTTCGCTGGCCGGACGCGATATCTCGATGCTCTATATTACCGGGCCCTGGATCGCCGCCGGATTGGTTGCGGGGCTCGCACTGGCCCGACAGGTAACAGCACTGGCCATGGGCGACGATGTGGCCAAGGGACTTGGCGTGCGTACCGGGCCGCTCAAGCTGCAACTGCTCGGTGTGGTTGTGGTTCTTACCGCCTGTTCTGTGGCGCTTGCGGGTCCGATGGGCTTTGTCGGACTCGTCATCCCCCATATTGCCCGCCTCTTCGTGGGATCGGACTACCGCTGGATCGTGCCCTATTCGGCGGTGATAGGGGCCGCCTATCTTCTGGGTGTCGATATCATCGCGCGCATCGCTATCCCGCCGCGCGAGATTTCGACGGGCATCATCACGGCGATGGTGGGCGCGCCGGTCTTTATCCAGCTCGTGCGCATGAGGGCGAGATGAGCGCCGCGGTATCGGATCGGCAGGTTGTCTTTCGCGTGGCAAATGAGCGTGTTGCTCTCCGGCTTCCGGTGCGCGGCCTTGCTGCTATTGGCATTCTGAGTTTTCTGCTTGTCGGGATATGGGCGCTCAGCCTCACACTGGGCAGCTACGACATCGATCTTGAAACGCTTTTGACAACCCTGTCGGGGACGACGGTCTCGGCTGCGATCGACAATGTGGTTTGGCAATTCCGCATGCCGCGCGCTCTGGTTGCAGCTCTGGCCGGCGCGATGATGGCACTGTCCGGCGGCGCAATGCAGAACGTCACCCGCAACGGGCTTGCCGACCCTTCGCTGATCGGCATCAGCCAGGGCGCGGCCCTTGCCGTTGTTTCAGCCATTGTGGTGTTCCCGCAGCTGAACTATGGCTGGCGTCCGTTCATCGCGTTTGGCGGTGCGCTCGGCGTCGCGATACTGGTTCAGGTTCTCAGCTTTCAAAGGCGGGGCAACAACACCATCCGCTTCATTTTGCTCGGCATCGGGGTTTCGGCGTTCATCTCGTCGATCACCTCGGCCATGCTGACCTATGGCGATCTCGATCGCGCCATGTCGGCCCTTTCCTGGCTTGCCGGCTCGGTCAATGCAGCTACATGGACCGATGTGCACGTTCTTTCTGCCTGGTGCCTCGTTCTGCTGCCTCTCATCCTGGCACTGAGCCGCATCATGTCGGTGCTGCGCATGGGTGAGGATACGGCGATCGGGCTTGGCGCTTCGGTCAAATGGGCGCGCTACGGGCTGATTTGCGTGGGCGTTGGTTTCGCCGCTGCAGCCACGGCTATCGTGGGACCGCTGGGTTTTGTGGGGCTGATCGCCCCACATGCAGCCCGGCGCATCGCCCGCAGCGGCATCGGCATCCATACGCTGCTAACCGGCTTGTGCGGCGCGGTTCTGGTCTCGGTCGCAGACCTGATCGGGCGCGCAGCGTTCGCCCCCATCCAACTTCCCGCAGGCCTCATTACGTCAATAATCGGCGTGCCCGTCTTCATCTACCTCCTGCAACGGGCCTCCGCCAAATCGCATTTGTGAGACATGACATGAACCGTTTTGCTCTTGGGGTCCTCGTGACCGCCAGCATCTTATTGCTCTCAACGCCGTTTGCGCTCGCTCAGGACTTTCCGCTGACCATCGAGCACAAGTTCGGCACGGCAGTCATTGAAGAAAAGCCGGTCCGCGTTGCGAGCATCGACTATGGCGGGATCGATAATATTCTTGCGCTCGGTGTGGAACCTCTGGCCGTCAGGCAATGGCGCGTACAGGACGGTTTTGCGTTTACCGCCGGGCCGTGGGCCGAACCGTACCTTACTACCCAACCGATCGTGCTCGAAGGCGATCTCGATTTCGAGGCCATCGCCGCACAGGAGCCCGATGTCATCATCGCTCTCTATTCGGGCATAACCGAAGCGGAATATGAAAAGTTGAGCCTGATCGCACCGGTCGTTGCGGTTCCCGAAGGTATTGGCGACTACGCTCTTTCCTGGGATCAGCGTGCGCTCCTGGCCGCCCAGGCTTTGGGCGAAGAAGCAGAGGCGCGCGCGCGCATCGGGGCGATCGATGCCCAGCTTGAAACGATCCGGGCGCAGCATCCGGAATGGGCTGATATGACCGCCGTGGTAGGCGGGTTCCGGGAGGGCGGGCCGTGGGCCTATACGCGCTACGACGTCCGCGGGCAGTTCCTTGAAGGTTTCGGCTTTCAATTGCCAGACGCGCTCAACGCAATCTCTACGGAAGACGAGTTCTACATCGAAGGTTCGCCTGAAGACATTGCCATGATCGATGCTGACGTCGCCATCTGGTATGGCGGCGGCGAATACGAGGAAATCCGCAATTCTCCTGCGCTGCCCTTCCTCCGGGCCCATGAAACCGGTGGTGAAATCTATCTTCCCGATCAGGTCGTCGCCGCCTTTGCGCGTGTCTCGCTTCTTTCACTTCCCGTCGCGATCGAAGCTCTTGTGCCGATGATCGAAGCTGCCGCGGATGGTGATCCTGAAACCGTGGTTGCGGACGCGCTCTAGACCTCGCCGAGCTTTGCTTCCCGAAGGGACTTCACACCGGAATTGACAAATGAAATCTAATAGTCTTCAAATTCTTCTTGCCGCCACATTATCCATTTTCTCCCTGCCAGCTCTTACGCTCGCGCAGGACTTTCCACTGACCATCGAGCACAAGTTCGGCACGACTGTCATACCTGAAAAGCCAGTCAGGGTTGCCACGATCGATGCATCGGGCGCTGACGATCTGCTTGCTCTGGGCATCCAGCCCGTGGTCATCAAATATTGGTTCGGCGATTATGAGCGCGTCGTCTGGCCGTGGGCGGATCCCTATCTTGAAGAGGTCCCAGACGCTGTCGTCCGCGGCGATCTCGGTTTTGAGATGATCCTGGCCGCGGACCCCGATGTGATCCTGGCTCTGTGGTCCAATATCACGCCAGAAGATTACGACAGGCTAAGCCAGATTGCGCCAGTGGTTGCGGTTCCGCCTGGCGTCGGCAACTACGACATGAGCTGGGACGACCGGGCTCTGCGTACTGGACTGGCCGTCGGCCTCCAGGACGAGGCGCAGGCTCAGGTCGACGCTATCCGCGCTCAACTTGCCGATGTGGCAGCCTCCCATCCCGAGTGGAAGGGTATGACCGCGTCGGTGGCCGCCATACGGCGTCAGGGCGATCCCGGCGCGTACACCTCCGGCGATATCCGCGCGCAGCTTCTTGCCGATATGGGTTTTGAGACCCCGCAGGAGATAGAGGCGCTTGCGACTGAAGACAGCCCCTATTGGGCGTCGCTATCGCTCGAAGACCTTTCCCCCCTGGATGGCGACCTGATTGTCTGGGTGTCCTCGGACGGAAATTTCGACAACGTAATGGCCCTGACCGACCGCCCCTATCTCAACGTGGTCCAGCGCGGCGGTGAAGTGCTTGCCGGAAAGGAAGTGACCGGCGCGTTTTCCCACGCAACGCTTTTGTCTTTGCCCTACGGCATCGAGCGCCTCGTGCCGATGCTTGAAGCGGCGCTCGACGGCGATCCGGAAACCAACGCCGACGACCGCTAGGTCCAATTTTCGCAAAACCGCAATTTCAACCGTCAGATCGTGATTTAAAAAGATGGTACTCTTAGTCAATCCCTTGCACGCGCTCGTTCGCGTCACGGCCTTTGCAGCGATCGCTGTCATGGCCTGCTTTCCCGCACTCGCCCAGGAAACTCGCATTTTTGTCGATGGCATGGGGCATGAAGTCGAAATACCCGTTCACCCGCAACGGATCGTTTCCATGCGAGGCGAGCAGTTTACCGCTCCGCTTATCGAGTTGGGTGCCAATCTGATTGCATCCTCGGGCCGTTCAGACGCGGCGCGCGACGACGGCGCGACTTATGTGCGCGGCGCTTACGATGCGCTCGACTTCCGCTTCGAGGGGTCGGAGATCACCTGGATCGGCGATCCGAATGAACACGACTTCGAAGCCGTCGCTGCGGTTGAGCCGGATTTGATATTGCTACCGGATTTTGCCTCGGACAGCTACGACAAGCTGGCCCTGATCGCGCCGACCGTGGTGGTCAATATCTGGGAACTTACCTTTATCGACCGCTATCGCATGGTCGCCGACCTTGCAGGCATGTCGGCTGAATTCGAGGCCGGATACTCCCTATATCTCGAGCGCCTCGAGCGTGCCAAGGCGACGCTGGCCGATGCGATTGGCGACCCGGCTGACATTTCGATTGTCATTGCCCAGGCCAACGAGAACTCCATTCGCGCTTATCGCGACTATGACGCGCTTAGCCAGGTGATCCACGACCTCGGGTTTTCGATGCCGGAAGTCGTTGCCGAGGCCGACGGCGCGCGCATTGATCTCAGTTTCGAACTCATCGAGCAGATCGACGCCGATTTCATGATCGATACCTATTGGGCTGCCACGGGCTCGGGCGTCGCCTCGCAATTGGCGAAATGGGATGCGGCCGTTCCCAGCTGGCGTGAAGTGCTGCACGCACCGCGCAACAATCAGTTTTTCATGGTCAACCGCGAGGAAATGCGCGCCGTGAGCTTCCAGGCCCTGCGCACAGTGCTCGACATCGTTGTCTCGCAAATCGCCACCCGCGATTTCGTACCCTTGACCACAGACGAACAGATCTAACGGAGAGTCATCTTGATGAAACCGATCAAAGCCATATTCGCCGTTTTCGCCCTTGTGGCCACACCGGCGCTGGCGGCGGAAACGCGCATGGTCACCGACGATGCCGGGCGCGTCGTCGAGGTGCCCTTAACGGCCGAACGCGTCATTTCCCAAAATGACAATCGGCTGACCCTGCCGCTGCTTGAACTCGGCGTCCCGCTGGTGGGCAGTTCGGGCCGGGTCGATGCCGAAGGCAAGCCCTATCTGCGGGTGGTCCCGGACTTGCTGGGGATCGATTTCGATACAGCCGATTTCGAATTTATCGGTACCTACAATGATCTTGATTATGAAAAGATCGCGGCGCTTGATCCCGATCTCATCATCACCATGCTTGAAGAACAGGTCGAAAAGCTCTCGGTGATCGCACCAACGCTTGTCATCGACCCGAACCTTTATCCCGTCCGCGACGGCATGAGGGTACTCGCGGAGGCGACCGGTCGCATGGATGCCTATGAGGCTCTGTCGGGAGCTTACAATCGTAAGCTGGAGACGGTCAGGCCGTTCTTTGATGAAGCGGGCGATGTTTCCGTCAGCGTTACGTTCTCGTTCCCGGCGGGGGATTCCGTCTATGTCTATAATGAGCTTGGAGCGCTTACGGTCGCGCTGGCCGATCTGGAATTGAACCTACCCGACATCGCCACGGACATGGATGGCCGCTCCATGGCCATCAGCCCGGAGCGCTGGCAGGATATCGACGCGGATTTTGTCATCAGTTTTTATGGCACAACCCCGCAGGACGGTCCCGTTCAGGTGCGTGCCGGGCTGGACAAGTTCCTGCCGGGCTGGTGCGATTTTTTACACGCCTGCCAGAACGATCAGTACGTGTTCTTCCCGTATGCGAGTTTTGGCTATTCCTTCGGCGCCCTGGGGCTGAACCTTGATCTGCTGACGACGCATATCGCTGGCCGTGCTTTCACGCCCATAGAGCAGGCCCAATAGAGCTTGCACAGTGCCGCCGGGTCTGTAGGCGCGGACCCGGCGCAAAGGTTGACCCAAGGGATTTGAACAATGAACCATCTCGGCCTTTCTGCTGGTGCGATCACAGTTCTGACTCTGCTCATAGCGCCCGTTTTTGAAGAGGCGGTCGAATGAGCAAACACCAGTTCTGCCGCGATCTTTGCCTTGAGCGGGACGAGCCTTTGCAGGGCACGGGTGACACGCCCGAGCGCGTACTGCTGCTCGCCTGGCCGCGTGGCAAATGGCGGACCCCAAGATGGGAGTCGGCGGATATGAGCGAAGCGCTTGCTGCCTCCATACACAGCGCCGCACAAAGTGGCCTGCACGTTGCTCTTGTCGATCGGGTCGGTGACAGCGAGGCTTTGCCGCGTCTGATGGCACAGCCAGAGGGGGTCTGCGCTGATTTCAACAGCGAAGAGGCATTGATAGCGGCGATCGACGGGTATGCCGGCGGCACGGTTTTCGCTGGTGAAATCGATCCGCGCATAACGGTTCTCGTCTGTACGGATTCGCGACGGGATGCCTGCTGCGCGCGATACGGCTTTTCGACCTACAAGGCGCTGGTCGCCATCGCCGATCGGGACGAATTCAACATCGTGCAGGCGACCCATCTGGGAGGGTGCCGGTTTGCGGCCTCGCTCGTTGTCATGCCCGACAGGCAGCGTTATGGCCGCATGACCGCCGGTCAGGCGCCGGCCTTTCTTGAAGCGCTGTCGCGCGGCGAAATTTTTCTCCCCGCCTATAAGGGGCGCACCGATGTGCCCGAGGCCGTCCAGGTGGCCGAGCTGGCGGCGCTTGAATGGGCCGCAGCGCATAATCGCAGCGGTGGTCACGTACGTGTGCTGCCGTTCGATTTACCTTCTGAACCGGCAGATGGTCACGAACTCGCCATCCGTGCCGAGGTGCACGATACCGAACTCGACATCCGCCTCAAGGCGCAAACCTATCTGGTTCAGGGCAATTGCGGCGTCGTCGCCGAAGGCGGCAGCAAGGACACGCTGCGCTGGCGCCTCGACCATCTCACCACCACCGAACCTGAACCCTTAGAGAGTCTTTTATGATATACCGCATTCTCACCGCTAGCTTGGCCTCCGTGCTGGCCATGTCGCCTGTCTTCGCCCAGGAAACTCAGACGCTGACCGACGGCACGGGCACTGAGGTCGCCGTGCCTGCCAATCCCCAGCGGGTCGTGTCGCTGCACGATACGTCACTCACTGTAGCGCTGCTCGAATTGGGCATCGTCCCCGTCGGCAGCCATGGCCGCACCACTGAGAATGCAACCCCCAATATCCGTTCGGGCATGCTGATTACCGGCTATGATTTTGACAATTCCACGGTTGAATTTGTCGGAAACCTGCCGGCAGATGTCGAGGCGGTGGCTGCCCTTGAGCCCGATCTGATACTGACCACCGACTGGCAGACGGCCGATGTCGATCAGCTTCGCTCCATCGCTCCGACCTACGTCTTTCCCATTTCGACAATGGATGATTTCAACGTCTACCGGACCATCGCCCAAGTCACCGGCACCACCGATGTGCTCGACAAGCTCGAGACCCGCTATCAGGCGCAGTTGGATATGATCGCGGGCCTGACCGACCCCGCTGAAACGCAAGTCAGCGTCATTCAGGCTTATGGCGGCGAATTGCAGGTTTGGAACACGTACGGTTCGCTGGGCAAGGTACTGCGCGACGCCGGTTTCGCCTTCCCTGCCGCCATTGACGCCATCGAAGGCAATGAGCGCCAGGTTTTTTCGGGCGAATCCTATCCGGAATTCGATGCCGATTTCATCTTCGTCACCTATGCGGTGGAGCGGGGCGAGACCCCGGCCATGGCACGCGCAGCGCTCGATGAGGTTTTGCCGGGCTGGTGCGAGGTAATACACGCCTGCCGCAACGGTCAGATTGTCTATATCCCGCGCGAGATCGCCTCGTCGGCGACCTACGATTCCCTCACCGCGCTCACCCAGATCGTCGCCTCCCATGTGGTGGGCCGCGATTACACGCCGCTCGAACAGTAAAGTCCAAACCGGGGGATCAAATCATGAGCCTGTTGAGATCAATCATTGCAATTGGCGCGATCGTTTTCGCCGCGCCAGTGCTGGCGCAGGAGACGCGCAGCTTTACCGACGATGCCGGGAGGACAGTGAACATCCCGGCCGATCCGCAGCGCATCGCGTCGCTGCAGGATCTTTCGATCACCATTCCGCTGATCGAGCTTGGCGTCCATCCGGTCGCCAGCCACGGACGGACCACCGAGGCGGGCGAGGGGTTCATCCGCTCGTCCAAGGTTTTGACCGGTGTCGATTTCGACAATTCCGACATCGCCTTTGTGGGCAATCTACCGGTCGATATCGAAGCTGTTGCCGCGGCCGAACCGGATCTGATCATCACGACCCCCTGGCAGACCGCTCCCGTGGAGCAGCTCGAATCCATTGCGCCGACCATCGTGCTCGATGACACAGTGCGCGGCGATTTCGGCATGTATGAAGCGCTGGCCGAGATTACCGGAACGACCGATACGCTGGCCATTCTTGAGGGCCGGTATGACAACCAGATCGAACAGATCAAGCGCCTGATCGATACGGGATCAGTGTCGGTGAACGTGATCCAGGGCGTTAACGGCGAGGTGCTGTCCTGGCACACATATGGCGGTTTGGGGCGAGTGTTGCGCGATGCGGGATTTGTATTTCCCGAACGCGTGGACGCCATACCTGAGGGTGAATTCGCGCGCATGAGCGCCGAGGCATTGCCTGAACTCGATGCCGATTTCGTGTTCGTGACCTATCGAACCGATACGCTGGAAACCCCCGAAGATGCTTTCGGGCATCTCGAGCAGGTGGTCCCCAATTTCTGCGATTATCTCCACGCATGCCGGGAAAATCAGATGATCGTCATGCCGCGCGAGGAGGCGTCCGCCAGCTCCTACTATGCACTTGGAGTCATGGCTTACACCGTCATCTCGCACATTTCGGGCCGCGATTTCACGCCCAAGCCTGAATAGTGTCGATCTCACGCTGAAAGAAAACGTCGCTTATGAACGCCATACTCTCTTTGGCCCTCGGGGCCGCATTGGCCCTTTCGTCCTTTCCCGCCATTGCGCAGGAAAGTCGCACCTTCACCGATGGGACAGGCACCGAGATCGCCGTACCCGCGAATCCGCAGCGCATTGTGACGCTGCATGACAGCCGGCTCACCGTGCCTTTGCTCGAACTCGGAGTCGTGCCGGTCGGCAGTCACGGTCGGCTGGCCGAGGACGGAACGCCCTTTATCCGCTCGAGCCTCGAAATCACCGGCTACGATTTCGCCAACACCGATATCACTTTCGTCGGCGAAACACCCATCGACGTCGAACAGGTCGCCGCACTCGAACCCGATCTGATCATCGCCCCCAATTGGGAGGAGGCCGGCATCGACCAGTTGCGCACCATCGCGCCGACCTATGTCTTTGACTATGGCGATATCACGGACGAGTTCGAAATCTACCAAAAACTTGCCGAACTTGCTGGCGTCGAGGATCGCCTCGAGACGCTGGAAGCGCGCTACGCAGAGCAGATTGCCATGATCCGGGCACTGGTTGACGATCCCGCCGACATTACGGTCAACGTCATCCAGCCGCGCCAGGGCCAAATCCGGGTGTGGAATACCTATTTTTCGCTCGGCAAGGTATTGCGCGACGTAGGCTTCTCGTTCCCCGAAGCAGTGGACGGTATCGGACAGACAGATGTTGCCGATTTCAGCGCCGAAGTTCTTCCTGAACTCGATGCCGATTTCATCTTCATCACCTATCCGCTCAAGGCGTTCGGGCAGACGCCCGCCGATACCGATGCGGGCATGGCCGAAGTTCTGCCCGGTTGGTGTGACGTACTCCACGCCTGCCGCAACAGTCAGGTGATCTACCTGCCGCGTTCGGTGGCGTCCTCGACGGCCTATGAGGCCTTGGGACAGATGGCTCAGGCCGTCGGCAGCCATATTGTCGGGCGCAATTTCGTGTCGATGCCAGAATAAATGATCTGGTCCGCCGGGAGTCCAGCGGACCTGTCTTTCGCTAAACTGAGCGCTGATTGACCCGCTTGGCAACCGCCTCAGCGCTCTCGACCCGTTCGGAGTAACGGTCGACCAGATAGTCGGCCCGATCGCGCACCAGGAGAGTGAATTTGACCAGTTCTTCCATCACATCAACGATGCGGTTGTAAAATGGCGACGGGCGCATGCGCCCGGCCTCATCGAATTCGTTGAAGGCCTTGGGTACCGAGGACTGGTTGGGGATAGTGACCATACGCATCCAACGGCCCAGAATACGGAGCTGGTTCACGGCGTTAAACGATTGACTGCCGCCGTTGACCTGCATCACCGCGAGCGTGCGCCCTTGCGTGGGGCGAATACCGCCCATTGAGAGGGGAAGCCAGTCGATCTGCGACTTCATAACGCCGGTCATCGCCCCATGCCGCTCGGGTGAGCACCAGACCATACCCTCTGACCACATCGCGAGTTCGCGCAGTTCGACGACCTTGGGATGATCCTTGGGCGCGCCATCGGGGAGCGGAAGACCCTCGGGGTTGAAGATGCGCGTCTCAGCGCCGAAGCGACGCAGGATGCGGGCGGCTTCAAACGCGGCAAAGCGCGAATAAGAGCGCTCGCGCAGCGAGCCGTACAACAAGAGGATGCGCGGGGCATGTTGCTTGTGTTCCGGCGTGAGCAGGGCCGCTTCGTCGATGGAGTGAAAGTGCTCTTCCGCAAGGGCGGGGAAACTATCGATCTCAGACAATGCGCTTTCCGCTTCCGTCTATGACGACCTTTCCATCTTCCTTGGTGAACGACCCGATATCGGGATTGGGGAGGATATCGAGCACCAATTCGGACGGACGGCATTGACGTACGCCCTTGTCGGTGACCACGAAGGGGCGGTTGATAAGGATGGGGTGGGTCAGCATTGCGTCGATCAGTGCTTCATCGGTGACTGAAGGATCGTCGAGACCGAGTTCGGTGTATGGCGCTTCTTTCTTTCGCATCGCATCGCGGACCGACAGACCCGACCGCACGATGAGATCGACAAGCGTTTCGCGGCTCGGCGGGGTCTTGAGATATTCGACGATTTCGGGCTCTTCGCCGGACTGGCGGATCATGGCGAGCGTGTTGCGCGACGTGCCGCAGTCGGGATTGTGATAGATGGTTATGGCCAAGTCAGACCTCCGTGAAGCGATGGCGGGTGCGGTTGGCGATAGCGACCAGCGAGAGCATGACAGGCACTTCCACCAGCACGCCGACCACCGTGGCGAGCGCGGCGCCCGAATTGAGCCCGAACAGGGATATCGCCACCGCCACTGCGAGCTCGAAGAAGTTCGAAGTGCCGATCAGGGCGCAGGGGGCCGCAATATTGAAGGGAACCTTCCATTTCCACGCGGCCCAATAGGTGATGGCAAAGATGCCGTAGGACTGGATCAGCAGTGGGATGGCGATCAGGACAATGACCAGCGGGTTGGCGAGGATCGTCTGCCCCTGAAAGCCGAACAGCAGGACTACGGTCGCCAGAAGTCCGATAATCGAGGCGGGTTTGATCCGTGCGTTGAACGCGTCGATGCGGCGCGTTTCGGCAGCATGACCACGCAAGAGCATCTGGCGCGTGATGGCGCCGGCGATCAGTGGTAGAATGACGTAGAGCCCAACCGAGAGCAGCAGGGTTTCCCACGGAACGGTGATGTCGGTCAGGCCAAGCAGCACCGCAACGATAGGGGCGAAGGCAACGACCATAATCGCGTCGTTCACTGAAACCTGGACGAGGGTATAGTTGGGATCGCCCTTGGTCAGTTGCGACCAGACAAAGACCATGGCGGTGCAGGGGGCTGCACCCAGAAGGATTAGGCCGGCGATATATTGCTGGGCATCGGTCGGATCGATCAGCGGCGCGAAGAGGAAATTGAAGAAAAGGACCGCCAGTAGCGCCATGGAAAACGGCTTGATGAGCCAATTGACCACGAGTGTGAGCACCAGCCCCTTGGGCTGCCGACCGACCTGACCGATGGCGGTAAAATCTACGGCGACCATCATGGGATAGACCATGGCCCAGATGAGCACGGCGACGACGAAATTGACCGAGGCGTATTCCAGGCCGGCGAGGGCGGCAAACAGATCGGGCATGAGATTGCCGAGCACGACACCGGCAATAATGCAGGCGGCGACCCAAACCGAAAGCCATTTCTCAAAAAAGCCGATGCCGCCCGCCGGGGCGGGAGCGATTGTGTCCAATGTCATCAGATCAGTCCTGCGTTTGGCCGATGGCGTCGAGTTTGGACTTGAGTGCCAACCGATCGAGGCTGGCGATGGGCAAATTGAGGAGCAGGGAGATACGGTTGCCCAATTGGCGCGCAGCCTGGGCGAACGCAAGGTGTCGCTCCGCGTCGGTGCCCTCCGCAGCGGCAGGATCGGGGACGCCCCAATGCGCGGTCATGGGATGACCGGGCCATATCGGGCAGGTCTCATTTGCCGCCGTGTCGCAGACCGTGAAGATGAAGTCGAACTCGGGAGCGCCCGGCTCAGCGAATTCATCCCAGCTTTTCGAACGGGCAAAACCTGTGTCTATCCCCAGGCTCTTGAGCAGATCGAGCGTGAAGGGATGGACCTCGCCCTTGGGCTGACTGCCGGCGGACCAGGCCTTGAAGCGGCCTTTGCCGTCACGATTGAGCAGGGCTTCGGCAATGATCGAGCGCGCGGAATTGCCCGTGCACAGGAAAAGGACGGAATAGGGTGTGTCAGTCACAGCAGGGCTCCGTGGCGGATTGTTGCAGGCAAGAGAGATTGGTAACCAGCGGCGCGCACACTTCGGGACGTCCGCCGCAGCAATCTTCGAGCAGAAACGCCACGAGATCGCCGGCAGCCTTGTAGTTGGCGCTATAGCGAATGGTCCGGCCCTCACGTTGGGAGACGATCAGCCCCGAGCGGGTGAGGGCGGCAAGATGACTGGAAATCGTATTTTGCCGTCCATTGACGGCCTCGGCAACTTCACCCGCGGGCAGACCCTCGGGGCCAATTTTGACCAGACGCCGGAAAATGGCCAGGCGGGTCGGCTGGGAAAGCGCATCAAAAGCGGTAAGAGCATGTTCAGTATCCATATATCGAGAAATATCGATATATGGATACTGCGTCAAGGTGGTTTTGCAGGGGGGATCCATCGGACCCTGAATGCAAGAGCGTGTCCAGTTAAAGTGGAAACCACTCATCCGGTTCGGAAGCGCGACAAGACAAGGTCCTGGATCGTTGCGCCGCTTTAGCGAACCGGTGAACTGATCTAGGCTGCAAGGCCCGCAAGGTTGAAGGCAATTCCGGCTGCGGCGCAGCTTGCCAAAACGGTGACCGGGCCGAGGCCGAACCGGAAGATTGCAATCATCGCCGCCGCGATCAGCAGGGCCGACAGCCAGTCAATCGAGGCGAGCATTGGGATGTCGAGGTTCAGTCCGAAGGCGGAAAATTCCACGACTTCGGAGAACACCACATGCAGCCCGAACCATATCGCCAGATTGAGAATAACCCCGACAACGGCCGCGGTGATGGCGGTCAGGGCGGCGGTCAGAATCTTGTTGTCCCGCAACCGCTCGATGAAGGGTGCGCCCAGGAATATCCATAAGAAACACGGCGCGAAGGTAACCCAGGTGGTCAGCAAGCCGCCGAGTGTTCCTGCAAGCAAGGGCGGCAGCGTACCGGGAGCGCGGAAAGCACCCATGAAGCCGACGAACTGGGTGACCATGATAAGGGGGCCGGGCGTCGTTTCGGCCATGCCCAACCCATCGAGCATTTCGCCGGGGGACAGCCATCCAAAATTCTGAACCGCTTCCTGGGCGACATAGGCAAGAACCGCATAAGCACCGCCAAAAGTGACGATGGCCATAACGCTAAAAAAACCGGCGATTTGCGAGAACACATCATCGGGTCCCAAAAGAGCGAAAAGAAATGCGACCGGGATCAGCCAAAGGGAGAGAATGACAAGGGAAATCCGAAGCGCCCAACCCGCATCGACGTGGGTGTGGGCCGGAGATTCCTGACCGAGCAGCGTGTCGGCATCGGCGATTTGAGTGCCTCCGATCTTGCCGTGATTGAGTTTGGGCTCGAAGGCGGGCATCCCGGCCCGCGCGCCCAGAAATCCGATCAGGCCGGCAGCTAGGATGATGAGTGGAAACGGTACGGCAAAGCCGAAAATGGCGATAAATGCGCCGGCGGCGATGGCCAGCATCGCGCCGTTTTTCAGCGCCCGACCGCCGATGCGGATAACGGCTTGGATGACGATCGCGAGCACGGCGGCCTTGAGCCCGAAAAACAGCCCCTCCACGATCCCGATATTGCCCCAGATGGCATAGATCCAACTCAGGGCCATGATGGCGACGGCCCCGGGCATAACGAACAACACGCCAGCTATGATGCCACCTGCAGTGCGGTGCATCAGCCAGCCTATATAGACGGCGAGTTGCTGCGCCTCGGGTCCGGGCAGGAGCATGCAATAGTTCAGCGCGTGCAAAAACCGCTGTTCGCCGAGCCATTTTTGTTCCTCGACCAGAATGCGGTGCATCATCGCGATCTGGCCGGCCGGCCCGCCAAAGCTCAAGAGCCCGATCCGCGCCCAGATCTTTGTAGCCTCGGCGAGTGTGGGATAAGAGTGATTCTGCATGCGCGTCCAGAATATCAGATTGGTGACGCGCAGTTTAACTACGCAATAGCTTCAAATGTCTATTGCGCCTCAATGACGGTCGGATGAAGATCGGAAATTGCAGCGGTGACTGCAGGCTCCACGCCCGGCTCACCGTGCTGACAGTCAGCCAGCGGTCTATCCCCAAAGTTGGGCCTATGGCCGATATCCCACATCTATCGTCGCCCGCCCGGAGGCGAGCCTGGAAACGCAGGCGCACATGCGCTTGCCTTCCTCTTTTTCTTCGGCGCTGAAAAATACGTCCCGGTGATCGATCTCGCCGGTTCGGTCCACCACATCAACGGCGCACAGGCCGCATTCGCCGCGCTGACAGTCGTAGATCATATCGACCCCGGCCGCCATCAACGCTTCGAGCAGGCTTTGATCGGGTCGCACTGAAACCGTTACACCGCGATTGGCGACGGTGACTTCAAACGCATCCTCGGCAAATGCGCCGCTGTCACCGAAAACCTCGTAACGCAACCGGCCCGGCGGCCGGCCGGCACTCTCCCAGGCGGCCTTGACGGCATTCAGCATGGGGATCGGTCCGCAAACATAGAGTTCGCCATTATCCGGCAGCGCGGCGATTTCGCCTGCGACGTCGATGAACTCCTCCTGTTCTCCGTCGCGGAGCGCGACCGAGGTACCCAATTGCGCCAGAATATCGTCCGCATAGGCCATCAGCGCCTTGCTGCGCGCGCCATAAACCAGCCGGAATGGAACGCCCCGCGCTTGGAGCGCCAACGCCATGCCGTAGATGGGTGTTATCCCGATTCCGCCGGCGAGCAGCAGGTAGTAAGGGGCGCGCCAGGAGAGCTCGAACCGGTTCTCGGGCAAACTCATGGTGATCGGATCGCCAGGGGCCAAGGTCCACATGAACTGCGAACCGCCCCGGCTTTTTTCGTGCAGTTTCACTGCCACCCGGATCTGCCCAGGGTGCGGGGTGGGCACGCAGCTATAAGTGCGTGTCACCGGGGCGCCTGAGATTTGCGTTTGAAAGTTGACGTGGGAGCCGGGATCGAACCGCGGCAGCCTCCCCTCAAGCGCAAAATCGATTTGCCGGACATCGCTCGCGACGTTGCAAACAGCCGCGACGCGCGCCTGGCGCCATTCAAGCTTGCTGCGCATGGGGTCTCCTCCTTATTCGCTGACCAAAGCCAGCGCGGGTACACGCGCCAAAAGGCTCCGGTCTTCCTCCATGACATATTCGAGATTTGCCCGCGCCAGCCGTGCGTGCTCGCGTGCGAGGGCTTCGGCGCGTGTGCCCTCGCCCATTTCGATCGCCTCGACGATGGCGCGATGCTGAGCCTGGCCTGTCACCAGAGACCTGCGGAAGGCGGGGACATCGGCCTGTTTGTCCAGAAACGCGCTGGGTGAGGCAAAGGGCAGATTTTTGACGCGTTCGACTTCCCGCCTTATCGTTTCGCTTCCGGCCAATCCGGCCAGGGCGTCGTGGAACGCTGCGTTAAGCTCAACATAGCGATCGAAATCGAGCGCCTCGGGCCAGTCGGCAACCGCGCCCTCCAGTGCTTCAACGATGTCTTTCAGCGCCGCCAGCCGCTCGGGCAGCGCCCCGCGTTCCGCGGCCAGCCGGGCTGCGGTGCCTTCCAGAACGCCTCGCAATTCGATGGCATCGAGCACCTCGGCGCGCGAAAAGCGCCGCACTGCATATCCACCTGAAGGCAGGATTTTAACGAGCCCTTCCTGTTCCAGCCGCGCCAGTGCCGCCCGGATCGGGGTGCGTGATATCCCCAGTCGCTCGGCGATAGCGACTTCGGAAAGCCGGGTGCCCGGCGTCACTGCACCGCCCAGCACGAGATCGCGGATACCCATCAGCGCCTTGAGCGCTTGGGGTTGCTGATGGAGCGGATGGGTCTGGCTCATCGCTATTCGGCTGCGTTCTGGACGGCCTGCTCTTCGGCGATCATCCGGTCGATCAGTTTGCGTGCCCACATCGATCCGGCGTCGATATTGAGATTGTAGATGACGTGGTCGGGATTGGCGTCGATGGCGATCTGCTGGGCCTCGAGAATCGTTTCATCCTCGCGGAAGATCGAGGCGACACCCTCACGCAGCTCATGGGTGCGACGTTGCTCGTCTAGATTATAGTTGCGCGCGAAGGCCCAGAAATAGTGGCAGGTTTTGTCGGTTTCGGGGGTGATGGTGTTGAGGACGAAGCCGTTCACACCCTCGCTTCTGTCGCCCTCGGGAGCGCCAGTGCCGTGGGGGGCTACTCCCACGTCGATGGCAATGGTCGCGGGCGCCTCGAAATTGATGATCTGCCAGCGATCCACATTGCCCGGCTTGCCCAGTTGCGCGCGCCAGAATGGAGGGGGGTCGATATCGGTCATCCAGCGCGTAATCGTCGCTGTGGTGTTCGAATGGGTGGCGGTGAACGGCGCTTCGGCCACGGCCCGGTTGCCGATGGATGAGCCATGCACGTAGGTCTCGTGGGTCAGGTCCATCAGGTTATCGATCACGAGGCGATAGTCGCACTTGACGTGGATCATCTTGCCATCCGCGGCCCATTCGGGGTCGTCGTTCCAATGCAGATCAGGGACCTTATCGGGGTCAGCGAGCGCCGGGTCACCCATCCACAGCCAGATGAAGCGGTGTTTCTCGACCAGAGGATAGGCTTTGACGCAGGCAGAAGGATTAATCGTGTCTTGGGATGGCATGTATACACATCGGCCCGTGTCGTCGAATTCGAGCCCGTGATAGCCGCAAATGACGTTGTCGCCGTAAAGCTCACCCATGGAGAGCGGTAGCAGTCTGTGCCAACACGCATCGGCGAGCGCAGCCGCCGTTCCATCTTGTCGGCGGTACAAAACCACCGGCTTTCCGCAGATTTTACGGGGAAGCAGCGCGCGCTTGACTTCGACGTCCCACGCCGCTGCATACCATGCATTCAAGGGGAATGTCTGATCGCTCATGTTCGGCCACCTCCACGATGCCATATTGTCTGTTTTATGTTATAATGAAATGTATACATTATGCGACCATGACTGGCAATACGGCCGAAACTCTGGTGAGGTGGCTGTGGCGGCCTGTGCCCAATAATTGTGCATTCTGGTGGATTGCCTAGAACCTAAAGCTGCGCCATAACGCGGCCCATGCCTCACACGCTTTCCATTCTGGTGGTTGACGACAATCGCATCCGGGCCTCGATCATCGAGGACGGCTTGCGTGAGGCCGGTCATGGGCCGGTTCATGTCATCACGGAAATCAATGAGGTTGCGAGCCGGATTGGGGAAATCGCGCCCGATGTGGTGATCATCGATCTCGAGAATCCCAACCGCGACATGCTCGAACACTTCTTTGCTCTTTCGCGCGTCCTGCAGCGGCCGATTGCCATGTTCGTGGATCGGGCCGATCCCGGCTCGATCGAGGCCGCCGTCGAGGCAGGGGTTTCTGCCTATGTCGTCGATGGACTGAAAAAGGAGCGGGTCAAGCCGATCCTCGATATGGCGATTTCGCGCTTCAACGCCTTTTCGCGGTTGAGGGGCGAACTCGCTGCAGCGCGTTCCGAACTCGAGGACCGCAAGACTGTCGAAAAGGCCAAGGGCATATTGATGCGCACCCGCGGGCTGTCCGAGGATGAAGCCTATAGCCTGCTGCGCAAGACGGCCATGAACCAGAACCGCAAGATCGCCGAAATCGCTCAAAGCCTGATTACGGCGGCAGGGTTGCTCGAACCATGAGCAAGGGGACGCAAAAATGGGGCTGACACAGATCACCTTGGGCTATGTGCCGTTGCTAGACAGTGCGGTGTTGATTGCCGCCCAGGAACAGGGGTTTGCCGAGGCTGAAGGGCTCGAGTTCGGGCTCGTGCGCGAAACGTCCTGGGCCAACATCCGAGACCGGGTGGCTGTGGGCCATTTCGACGGCGCGCATATGCTGGCGCCCATGCCGCTGAGTGTAAATCTCGGGCTGACCCCGCTCGATGTGCCGCTTATAGCGCCAATGGCGCTGGGGCTCGGTGGTAACGCCGTCACCGTGGGGCTACCGCTTTGGCGGGCTATGGAGGAGCACGGCGCCAGTTCGGGAGTCAATGCGAGTGCAAGCGGAATGGCGCTCGCCAAGGTCATTGCCGGTCGGCGCGAAAGAGGTCTGCCGCCGCTGCGCTTCGGGGTGGTTCATCCCGAAAGCGGGCATAATTACGAGCTGCGCTACTGGCTGACCGCTTCGGGCGTCGATACGACGCGAGACATCGAGATCGTGGTCGTGCCGCCGCCCTTCCTGCCCGACGCTCTGGGCGCTGGTCGTGTCGATGGCTATTGCGTTGGTGAGCCGTTCAATTCGGTTGCGATCGCGCGCGGCGTTGGGCGTATTGTGACGATCAAATCGTCCATATGGCGCTCCAGTCCGGAAAAGGTGCTTGGCGTGCGCCGTGAATGGGCCGAAAGGTTTCCCGAGCAGATGGCCGCAGTCATTAGGGCCATAACGCGTGCCGCGCGGTGGTGCGGAGACCCTGACAATCACGATACGCTCGCCAGGGTTCTATCCAGAGAGGATAGGCTGGGCATTTCCTCGGCCATCCTCATGCGTGCCCTGACTGGGCGACTGTATATCGGCGACAAGGAAATCATCGATGTGCCGGACTTTTTCCTGCCGTTCGAGCGCGCCGCGAATTTCCCATGGATCAGCCATGCGCTGTGGTTTTATTCCCAGATGGTGCGCTGGCAACAAGTCGGACACAGTACAGAAAACGCGCACAAGGCCGCCGGCACGTATCGCCCTGATATTTATCGTGCGGCACTGGACGGTATGGGCATCGCGGTGCCCTCGGCGAATTCCAAGGTCGAAGGTGCACTGGCTGAGGCTACGGCGCTCGGGGCTCAGGGCGGGCGCCTGATGCTTGGGCCGGATGGCTTTTTTGACGGTGCCCAGTTCGATCCTGAGGCGCTCGACCTCTATATCGCAAGCCAGGCTCTGCCGTCCGGCCAGTAGGGTGGAGCAGCATTGCTATCGCGGTGGGCAATTGCGGGCTCGCGCACAGAAATTGTGCATTCTGCGCGAGACTTGTGCGCCCGACGCTCGGAACTGCGTTGGCGTTCTCGAGCCTGTAGTTTTTAAAACTTTGATTTTCAATAATTTTTTCTTGGATGGTGCAATTGGCATGCTTTGTGCAAAGTCGTTGCCGATGAGCTCCTCCCAAGACGGCTCATAACAGAACTGGCGTCCAAGGGCGGGCGCCGCAAATATGGCAAAGCCGCCAACTGGTGCGTGTGATCGGGCGAAATGTCCCGGTGCGCGTCGGTTGGCGGCTTTTTCGTTTTGCGGTGCGCGGCGTGGTCCATGCCAGACGAATGGTGCAACCGACGGAGACGACAATGAACTGGAACAGGGGCAAGGCCAAAACCGCAGCTTTCGTGCTGCTCGCAACGACGGCACTGAGTGCCGGAGCTGCCAATGCTCAAATGCTTGATCTTGAAAAGGACGAACTGACGTTCGGCTTTATCAAACTCACTGACATGGCCCCGCTCGCGGTCGCTTATGAGAATGGCTATTTCTGGGACGAGGGGCTGTTCGTCACGCTGCAGGCGCAGGCGAACTGGAAGGTTCTGCTCGATGGCGTCATTACTGGCGAACTCGACGGGGCGCACATGCTTGCCGGGCAGCCGTTGGCCGCGACCATCGGCTATGGCACGCCCGCCCATATCGTGACCCCCTTTTCGATGGATCTCAACGGCAATGGGATCACGGTCTCCAACCAGGTCTGGGAGCTGATGAAGCCCCACCTTGAGATGGACGCCGACGGTCGGCCGGTGCATCCGATTTCGGCAGCGGCGCTCGGACCGGTCATCGAGGAATATGAGCTTTCGGGCCGCCCCTTCAACATGGGAATGGTCTTCCCGGTCTCCACCCACAACTATGAACTGCGCTACTGGCTCGCCGCCGGTGGCATCAATCCGGGCTTTTATTCACCCGACGACATCTCGGGTACCATTGCAGCCGATGCCTATCTGTCGGTCACCCCGCCGCCGCAGATGCCCGCCACGCTCGAAGCCGGAACCATCGACGGGTATGCCGTGGGCGAACCCTGGAACCAGGCCGCGGTGTTCAAGGAGATCGGTGTGCCGGTCATCACCGATTACGAAATATGGAAAAACAATCCTGAAAAGGTCTTCGGCATCACCGCTGAATTTGCCGAGCAAAATCCCAATACCACGATCGCCATCACCAAGGCGCTGATCCGCGCTGCCCAATGGCTCGACGAGAACGACAACGCCAACCGTGCCGAAGCCGTCGAAATTCTCTCCCGTTCTGAATATGTCGGTGCCGACGCTGAAGTCATAGCCGCCTCGATGACGGGCACATTCGAATATGAACGCGGCGACGTGCGCGAAATCCCCGATTTCAACGTCTTCTACCGCTATTACGCGACCTATCCGTACTATTCGGATGCAGTCTGGTATCTCACCCAGATGCGGCGCTGGGGACAGATTGCCGACGACAAGCCCGACGATTGGTACGCCGAAATCGCCGAGTCCGTCTATCGCCCTGACATCTACCTCGAAGCAGCGCGTCTGCTCGTCGAGGAAGGGCTGATCTCCGAGGCCGACATTCCCTGGGATACCGACGGCTATCGCGCGCCCACAAACGAGTTCATCGACGGCGTCGTCTATGACGGCACTCAACCCAACGCCTATCTCGACTCCCTCGAAATCGGCCTCAAGTCCGGCGATCGGGTTGAAGGCACCGCCGTCGTGCCGGCCGCAAACTAGCAAAACCTCACACTGGGGGCGGCTGGGTCGGCCCGGCTGCCCGCCAGAAAACAAAGGATGTTTCGACAATGAGCATCGCGACTGACACATCGGAAACCGCGGGTGGCGCGAGCCGCCGCGAAAAGCTCTTTGCAGTCATCAACCGCGCATCGGCCTGGCTGACGGCGCTCGGCTTTGGCTGGCTCACCCCCTTGCTTCGCATCGCAGCCGGTGACGACCCGCGCCAGCAAATGAGCGAGTTGCGGGACAGTCTGCTTTTTCCGCTTATGGGGCTGGTGGTGTTCGTTTCTGGCTGGGCGATCCTTGCGCCGCAGGTCCAGACCTCGCTGGGGGCCATTCCGGGCCCTGTGCAAGTCCTCGAGCAGGCTGGCGGGTTGTGGCAGGATCATCAGGCCGAACGCGAGCGCCAGACGCGGTTCTACCTGATGCAGGAAGAGCGCAATGCCGAGCTTCTGGCCGAGGATCCCGAAGCTGACGTCCGCATCCGCGCCTACACCGGCAACCCGACCTTCATCGACCAGATTTTCACCTCACTCAAGACAGTGGGCCTTGGCTTTGCGTTCGCAACGATCGTCGCGGTGCCGCTGGGCATCGCTTCGGGTCTTTCAAAGCCCTTCAACGGGGCACTCAATCCAATCGTTCAGTTGTTCAAACCCGTGTCGCCTCTTGCCTGGCTGCCCATTGTCACCATGGTCGTGTCGGCGGTTTATGTCGATGCGTCCGAAGCCTTCCCCAAGGCGTTGGTGATTTCAGCAGTAACGGTCACGCTGTGCTCGCTCTGGCCGACATTGATCAACACCACGCTCGGTGTCGCTTCGATCGACAAGGACCTCGTCAACGTTTCCAAGGTACTGCGACTGTCGACCGCCAAGACGGTCACCAAGCTGGTGCTGCCCTCGGCGCTGCCGTTGATTTTCACCGGTCTTCGCCTTTCGCTGGGTGTGGGCTGGATGGTGCTGATCGCCGCGGAAATGCTGGCCCAGAACCCCGGGCTCGGCAAGTTCGTCTGGGATGAATTCCAGAACGGCTCGTCGTCCTCGCTGGCGCGCATCATGGTGGCGGTTCTCACCATCGGCATTATCGGCTTTCTGCTCGACCGGGTGATGTTCACCCTCCAGACCGCCTTCACCTTCTCGTCCGAGCGCTAGGAGGCACCAATGCCGACAATTCTAGAACTCACGGACATTGCCAAGCGCTATGGTGAGGGCGCCAGCCGCACAAGCGTGCTCGAGGGGCTCAATCTCAAGGTCGAGGATGGCGAGTTCGTCGCCATTCTCGGGTTTTCGGGCGCCGGCAAGACGACGCTGATCTCGCTGATGGCCGGTCTGATCGAGCCAGACCGGGGCGGCGTTCTCTACAAAGGCAAGGAGATCGACGGCCCCGGTCCCGAGCGCGGAGTGGTGTTTCAATCCTATTCGCTGATGCCGTGGCTGACGGTTGGCGGCAATGTTGACCTCGCCATCGACGCTGTCCACAAAAGGCTCCCCAAATCCGAGCGCATCGCCCTGCGCAACCGCTATGTGGAAATGGTGGGCCTCTCGCATGCGGTGGACCGGCGTCCGTCCGAGCTCTCGGGCGGCATGCGCCAGCGCGTTGCGGTTGCCCGCGCTCTGGCCATGCAGCCGGAGGTCCTGCTGCTCGACGAGCCGCTTTCGGCGCTCGATGCGCTGACCCGCTCCAAATTGCAGAATGAGTTCGCTGACATCTCACAGGCGGAAAAAAGGACCATCGTGCTCATCACCAATGATGTGGACGAGGCCATCCTCTTGGCGGATCGGGTCATCCCGCTGATGCCGGGACCGGAGGCTACGCTTGGGCCGTCCTTTTCCGTCGATTTCGCCCGCCCCAGGGACCGGGTGGCGCTCAACAGCGATGACAGGTTCATCGCGCTCAGGCGCGAAATAACCGAATATCTCATGGACGTGGGTGCCGGACGGAGCCTATCGGACGAGCGCGATATCACGCTGCCCAATGTCGTGCCGATCACCGTGGGCCGGACCCAGGCGCCAAAGGCCCTCCAGGACGCGGCCCGTGGTTCGGCCAGCGCACGCTATGTGGAATTTTCCGACGTCAAGAAAGTCTATCCCACGCCCAAGGGCCCTCTCACGGTTGTCGATGGGTTCGATCTCAAGATGAAGAAGGGGGAATTTATCACCCTGATCGGGCATTCGGGCTGCGGCAAGTCCACGGTGCTCTCGATGGCTGCCGGGCTCAACGACATATCCTCGGGTGGCATCGTGCTCGATGGCAACGAGGTTGTGGGCGCTGGCCCGGACAGGGCCGTGGTTTTTCAGGCGCCTTCGCTCATGCCGTGGCTCACGACACGCGACAATGTGGCTCTTGGGGTTGATCGCGTCTATCCCAAAGCCAGTGCTGCCGAACGTCGCGACATCGTCGAATATTATCTCGACCGGGTCGGTCTGGGTGATGCGATGGACCGCAGCGCTGCCGATCTTTCCAACGGCATGAAACAGCGGGTCGGCATTGCGCGGGCGTTTGCGCTTTCGCCGAAACTGCTGTTGCTCGACGAGCCGTTCGGCATGCTCGATTCGATCACCCGTTGGGAGCTCCAGGACGTTCTGATGGATGTCTGGGCGCGCACCAAGGTTACGGCCATCTGCGTTACCCACGATGTCGATGAAGCGATCCTTCTGGCCGACCGCGTGGTGATGATGTCGAACGGTCCCAACGCAAAAATCGGCAACATCATGGATGTCGATCTGCCACGCCCACGCTCGCGCAAGGCGCTGCTCGCCCACAAGGACTATTACGCGTACCGCGAGGAGCTTTTCGACTTCCTAGAGGCCTATGAGGGCGGCGCGAACCCCGATCAGGAAACACTCGACCGCATACGCTCCAAGCGCGCCCAACGCGCCGTAGCGGCCGAATAGGAGGACTACAACGATGAAACAGAAGCTTGTCGTTATCGGTGCCGGCATGGCCTCGGGGCGTATGCTCGAGCACCTGTTTGACGCCGATCCCGGCGCCTATGACGTTACGCTCTTTGGCTCCGAACCGCGCGGAAACTACAACCGCATCATGCTCTCCCCGGTCCTTGCGGGCGAGAAAACCTATGAGGAAATCGTCACCCATGACGCGGACTGGTATGAAGAACATGGCGTTCAGTGCCAGTTCGGCAAGACGGTCACCAAGATCGATCGTGAGAGCAAGACCGTATTCGCCGATGGTGTCGAAACGCCTTACGACAAACTGGTGATCGCTACGGGGTCAGCCCCGTTCATCATCCCGATCGCCGGCAAGGATTTGCCCGGTGTTATGGCCTTCCGCGACCTCGACGACGTTGAAAAAATGGTTGCAGCGGCTGAAAAGCCAAACGCCAAAGCCGTCGTCATCGGTGGCGGGTTGCTGGGGCTCGAAGCGGCTGCAGCGCTTTCCAACCGCGGCATGGAAGTCGTGGTGCTCCACCTCATGGGGCATCTGATGGAACGTCAGCTCGATCCTGCTGCCGGTTATCTGCTGCAGCGCGAACTCGAAGGGCGTGGCATCAAGATCCACTGCAAGGCGCAGACCAAGGCAATCCTCGGCGAGGACAAGGTCGAGGCCGTCGTTCTCGATGACGGTACGGTTTATGACGCCGATCTGGTGGTGATGGCTGTGGGCATCCGCCCTGAAACGCGCATCGCAACCGATGCCGGCGTCACTGTTGAGCGCGGCATTATCGTTGACGATGCAATGCGGACATCGGACCCTGATATTCTGGCTCTCGGAGAGTGCGTCGAGCACAACGGCATGGTCTATGGTCTGGTTGCACCGCTCTATGACATGGCCAAGGTCGCAGCCAAGACGCTGACTCAAACCGAGGCGGCGTTCAAGCCGGTCCAGACGGCCACGCAGCTCAAAGTAACGGGGGTTAGTCTGTATTCAGCGGGCGACTTCGCCGATGGCGAAGGGCGCGAAGAGATCGTTTTGCGCGACGCAGCGGCCGGGGTTTACAAGCGGCTGGTTCTCGAAGGCGACAAGGTGATCGGCACCGTTCTCTATGGGGAAACCGGCGATGGGGCGTGGTTCTTCGATCTCATCAAGAAAGCTGAGCCGATCAGCACCATGCGCGACACCTTGATTTTTGGCCAGGCCTACCAGGGGGGTGCCGAACTGGACCCTATGGCGGCCGTTGCAGTCTTGCCGGATGATGCAGAAATCTGCGGCTGCAACGGTGTCTGCAAATCCGCGATCACCGGCGCGATCGCATCCAAAGGCCTCAACACTCTCGATGGCGTTCGGGCCCACACCAAAGCATCGGCCAGTTGTGGCTCTTGCACGGGGTTGGTTGAAAAGCTGCTCGCGGCAACCCTCGGGGATTCCTACAATCCGGCCGCGGTGCAGCCGGTTTGCCCGTGTTCGGATCTCGGGCACGATGACGTGCGTCGCCTGATCGTCGCCAAGGAGCTCAAGTCAATTCCGGCGGTCATGCAGGAATTGGAATGGAAAACTTCGTGCGGCTGCGCGAAATGCCGCCCAGCCCTCAATTATTACCTGCTCTCGACATGGCCGGGCGAATATGAGGACGACAACCAGTCGCGCTTCATCAATGAGCGTGTGCACGCCAATATCCAGAAGGACGGCACCTATTCGGTGGTTCCGCGCATGTGGGGTGGCATCACCAATCCGCGCGAATTGCGGGCCATCGCCGATGTCGCCGACAAGTTCGCTATCCCAACCATCAAGGTCACCGGTGGCCAGCGCATCGACCTCTTGGGGGTCAAGAAGGAAGATCTGCCCGCCGTGTGGGGTGACCTCAACGCCGCCGGCATGGTTTCTGGCGCTGCCTACGCCAAAGGACTGCGTACGGTCAAAACCTGCGTCGGGTCGGACTGGTGCCGTTTTGGGACCCAGGATTCGACCGGGCTCGGGGTGCGCATCGAAAAATTCATGTGGGGGAGCTGGACGCCGGCCAAGGTCAAGATGGCCGTTTCGGGCTGCCCGAGAAACTGCGCCGAGGCGACCTGCAAGGACGTTGGCGTTATCTGCGTGGATTCGGGCTACGAAATCCATTTCGCTGGCGCTGCCGGTCTCGACATCAAGGGCACCGAAGTTCTCTGCCATGCCAAGACTGAGGATGAGGCGCTCGAAATCATTGTGGCTCTGACCCAGCTCTATCGCGAGCAGGGGCGGTACCTCGAGCGCATCTACAAATGGGCCAAGCGCGTCGGATCGGCCTCGATCAAGGCGAACATCGTCGATGACCTGGAAAAGCGCCGCCACTATTTCGAGCGCTTTGTCTATTCGCAGAAATTCTCGCAGGTCGATCCATGGGAAGAGCGGGTCAACGGCAAGGACGCGCACGAGTTTGCGGCCATGGCCGAATTCGGCTTTCCCCAGGCAGCGGAGTAGGGCGATGACCGAGTGGATCAAGATCGGACAGCTTTCCGACATTCCCCAGCGCGGTGCGCGGTGCCTCAATACGCCCATCGGCAAGATCGCCGTATTCCGGACCGCTACCGACGATGTCTTTGCGATCGAGGATCGCTGCCCGCACAGGGGCGGGCCGTTGAGCCAGGGCATCGTTCACGGTGCGCAGGTGACCTGTCCTCTACACAATTGGGTGTTTTCGCTCGAAACCGGCGAGGCGCAGGGCGCCGATGAGGGCAAGGTTCAGACGTTTGCGCTTCGCCGCGATGGTGAAACGCTGCTGATCGACGCAAGCTTTGCGCTTGCTGTCGCTGCGGAGTAGCGACTTGACCGAACCCATCCGCACAACCTGTCCCTATTGCGGCGTCGGCTGCGGCGTGCTCGCCACGCCGCAGGACGATGGCTCGGTTCTAATCGCCGGCGATCCCCAGCATCCGGCCAATTTCGGCCGGTTATGCTCGAAGGGTTCGGCGCTGGCCGAAACCATCTCACTGGAAGGTCGTCAGCTCGTTCCCATGATCGATGGCGTTGAAGCCAGCTGGTCCGACGCGCTCGATGCGGCTGCCGGCCGGTTGCGCGCAATTATCGACGCGCACGGGCCGGACGCCGTTGCCCTTTACGGATCGGGACAACTGCTCACCGAGGATTATTACGTCGCCAACAAGCTGATGAAGGGATTTATCGGCACTGCCAATATCGACACCAATTCGCGGCTTTGCATGGCATCCTCGGTTGCCGGGCACAAACGCGCCTTTGGGTCCGATACTGTTCCGGGCACCTATGAGGATCTCGAACTTGCCGATCTGGTCGTGCTGGTCGGATCCAATCTCGCCTGGTGCCACCCGGTTCTCTATCAACGTATCCTCGCGGCCCGGGACGCCAGGCCGGATCTGCGGATCGTGGTGATCGATCCACGCCGCACCAATTGCGCTGAAACCGCCGATTTGCACCTGCCCATCGCTTCCGATGGCGACGTGGCGCTTTTTGCGGGTCTCTTCGCCCACCTTTCAAATGCCGGCGTACTCGATGCCCGCTTTATCGCCGACCACACCACAGGCATTTCCGATGCGCTTGACGCAGCCGACGACTGGACGATCTCTCGCGTTGCAGAGGCAACGGGCCTCTCGACAGCCGATGTAGCGATGTTTTTTGACATGTTCACGGCCACCGAAAGGGTCGTGACCGTCTATTCCCAAGGGGTCAACCAATCGACTTCGGGAACCGACAAGGTCAACGCCATTCTCAACTGCCACCTGGGTACGGGCCGCATCGGGCGGCCGGGTATGGGGCCGTTTTCGATCACCGGCCAACCCAACGCCATGGGCGGGCGCGAGGTGGGCGGTTTGGCCAACATGCTGGCCGCGCATATGGAATTTGACGATGCGGATCGTGTGGCCCGGTTCTGGAATGCGCCCGCCATCGCCACCAAACCGGGGCTCAAGGCCGTCGACATGTTCGATGCCATTGGCGACGGGCGGATTAAGGCCGTGTGGATCATGGCGACCAATCCCGTCGTATCGCTCCCTGACGCCGATGCCGCCCGCAAGGCCCTTGCGGACTGCGACACGGTAATTGTCTCGGACATGTTTGCGACCACCGATACGGCGCGCATGGCTAATATTTTCTTGCCCGCCGCCGGCTGGGGAGAAAAGTCGGGCACCGTGACCAATTCGGAGCGCCGGATTTCACGTCAACGCGCCTTCCGCCCGCTTCCCGGAGACGCGCGTCCCGATTGGTGGATCATTTGCCAGATTGCCAGGCGTCTTGGCTTTTCCGGTTTCGATTACGCTTCGCCTGCCGAAATCTTTGCCGAGCACGCCGAACTTTCGGGGTTTGAGAATCGGGGCAGCCGCGATTTCGATATCTCGGCCCTGGCCGACCGCGATTATGAAACGCTCGCTCCGGCCCAATGGCCGGTGCCACGGTCCGGCAGAGGAGCAACGCGGTTTTTCGGTTCGGGAGGCTTTTTCACGCCGGACGGCAAGGCTCGCATTCTTCCTCTCGCCCCTCCGCCCCCCAAGGATCGCGGGCCGGGCCAATTGATCCTCAACACCGGCCGCGTGCGCGACCATTGGCACACCATGACCCGCACGGGCCGCACGCCGCGCCTTTCAGCGCATTACGCGGAACCCTTCGCCGAAATTCATCCCCACGATGCCGAGCGGCTTTCGATCCGCCGCACCCAGCTCGTCCGGCTCGAGAATGCCTACGGCACCGCTATCGTTCGCGCCCTCGTCACCGACCGGCAGCAGAAGGGCTCGGTCTTTGTGCCCATGCACTGGACGGGGGAAACTGCCGTAACGGGCCGAGCGAATGCACTCCTTGGCCCGTTCACCGACCCGGTTTCCGGGCAACCGGCGCTCAAGATGGGTCGGGTCAGCGCAACGCCGGTCGATGTGGCGCTCTATGGATTCCTCGTGAGCTGCCGCAAGCCCGATCTGAGCACGCTCGACTATTGGGCCGTGGCACCGGCTCGGGAAGGCTGGCGCGCTGAAATCGCGTTCTTTGAGCGTCCCGAGGATATACTTGTCCAGGCCCGCGCCATTCTGGGTCTGCCTGCCAACGCTCAACTGACCACGAGCCTGGATGCCCGAACGGGCCGGATCAACCTTGTCCGCTTTGACGGCGATCGGCTCGATTGCGCGCTTTATCTTTCGCCCGACCCGGTACTCGCCGCCCGCCAATGGATCATCGAACAATTCGCCGGAACACATGACACGCCAATCGCGCGGGCCAGGGTGCTCGCGGGTCGCCCAGGTGCCGATCAGCCCGATCCGGGACCGCTGGTCTGTTCGTGTTTTGGCGTCGGTGCCAACCAGATTGCCGATGCAGTCGTCGGCGGATGCGCCAGCGTGGCGGACATAGGCGATGCCCTGCAAGCGGGCACAAATTGCGGTTCCTGCCGCACAGAAATCGGGAGAATTATCGATGCAAATCGTCTCGCGGCAGCCGAGTAAGGCCGAACCACCCCGGATGGCACGCCTCGACGTGCTTCCGGTTTTCTTCGATCTCAAGGGAAAAAAGGTGCTTGTTGCCGGTGGCGAAGAGCCTGCCGCCTGGAAGGCCGAATTGATGGCCGCCGCCGGTGCGAGAGTGAGCGTTTTTGCTGAACACTTCTGCGAGGAGATGGTCGCGCTCGAAGCGCGTGGAGCCATCCAGTTTGTACAAGGCGATTGGCGGCAGGCGGACTGGGCTGGCCTGGCACTGGCCATAGGGGATTGTTCAGAGGAAGAAGCCGCCGAGTTTGTTGCAATGGCACGAGTGCATGGGGTGCCGGTCAATGTGATCGACAAGCCCGAGCATTGCCAGTTTCAGTTCGGCTCCATCGTCAACCGCTCTCCGCTCGTTGTCGGCATTTCCACCAGCGGAGCGGCGCCGATATTGGGTCAGGCGGTGCGCCGGCGTATCGAGACCCTGTTGCCCAAAACGCTTAGCGCATGGGCGCGGCTTGCACAGTCTGTGCGCTCTATTGTGCTGGATCGGCTCGCCGCCGGCGCGGAGCGCCGCGCTTTCTGGGAGCGGTTCACCGACCTGAGTTTTTCGGGCAAGGAGCCAGTTGGCGACCCGGAGGCGATGATTGCCCACGCGTCGCGGGTACCCTCCGGGCGTGTCACCCTTGTGGGGGCTGGTCCGGGAGACGCGGAATATCTCACCCTCAAAGCCGTCCGCGCGCTGCAGTCCGCCGATGTGATCTTGTTTGACGATCTGGTTTCCGACGATGTTCTTGAACTGGCGCGCCGGGAGGCCAAGCGCATTCTCGTCGGGAAACGCGCTCGCCGGGCGAGTTGCCGTCAGGAAGATATAAATTCGATGATGGCCGACCTTGCCCGCAAGGGCCGGCATGTGGTGCGGCTCAAGTCCGGTGACCCAATGCTGTTCGGACGAGCCGGTGAAGAGATTGCCGCCCTTGAAGCGCAAAATATACCCGTCTCGGTGGTTCCGGGCATTTCGACTGCGTTTGCCCTTGCTGCCGAGTTGGGCATCTCGCTGACCCACCGCGATTGTGCGCAGTCGGTCCGGTTTGTGACCGGCCACGCCCGCAATGGTCAATTGCCCTCAAATCTTGATTGGCGGGCTTTATCCGATCCCGCGACAACTCATGTCTATTACATGTCGGGTGCGACAGCTCCCCAGATTGCCGAGAACCTGCTGGCTCGGGGCATGGACCCGGCCATGCCGGTGCTGATAGCGAGCAATGTCGGTCGTCCGGAGCGACAAATCGTGCGCTGCCGGCTCGATGGGCTCGCCGTGGAAATGAAGGGCCAGCACTTTTCCGGCCCGGTCATCACCGCAATCGGTCAAGCGTTCGGCCGGAGAAGGGCAGAGACTCCCAGGCTCGCAACGGCGTCTGAAGCGGTTGCCGCATACGCCTCATAGGCATTTTGAAAATTACCGACTTGACGACACCTAGTTATGTTTCATAACATAATTCAACTGGGAGGTTGGCCATGTCAAATCTATCGACGCCCATTCGCGAGGTCAGGATGGGCCAAATGTCGGCGCGAGCCGAACGGGCGCAGGACGGAATTGTTCATGTGCGTTCGAGTGAGCAGTTGGCTCCCTATTCGCGCTCCATCCCCGACGCCATCGCGCAATGGGCGGAAAAAACTCCCGATGCACTCATGGTTGCAGATCGCAACAGCGATACGGGCGACTGGCGCAAGTTGAGCTATGCGCAGGTCATGGCGGCCATCAAGCCGCTTGGCCAGGCGCTTCTTGATGCGGGGCTGTCGCAGGACCGTCCGCTGATGATCCTGTCGGGCAATGAAATCGAACATCTCCTGCTTGGGCTGGCCGCCATTTGGGTTGGCATTCCCTACGCGCCGATTTCGCCGGCCTACTCGCTGATCTCCACCGATTTTGGCAAGCTCAAGCATATCGCCGGGCTCCTCACCCCCGGAATGATATATGCGTCCGATGGCGAGAAATTCGGGCCGGCCATCGAAGCGGTGTTCGGCGACAGTGTTCCTCTGGTGGTCAAATCCAATCCGCCATCGGGCCGTAACTCGCGTCTGTTTGATGATCTTGCAGCGACCGGTGTCACAGCAGCGGTGGCTCGGGCCCACGACGCCGTTACGCCCGACACCATTGCCAAGATACTCTTTACCTCGGGCTCGACCGGCATGCCCAAGGGTGTCATCACCACCAACCGCATGATGACCTGCAATCAGGAGATGATCCGCACAGCCCTGGCGTTTCTCAAGGACGAACCGCCGGTGCTTTTGGACTGGATGCCCTGGAACCACGTTGCCGGCTCGAGTCACAATACAGGCATCGCGTTTTACAATGGCGGCAGCTTTTATATCGATGACGGCCAGCCCACCCCCGCAAAAATCGGCAATACGCTGCGCAACCTACGTGATGTTCAGCCCACCATATATCTCACCGTACCCAAGGGGTACGAGTTCCTTGTGGCGGCGTTCGAAGAGGATCACGAGGTTCGGAGCAAGTTCTTCTCGCGCCTGAAATTGATGCAGTATGCGGGCGCCAGCCTGTCCCAGCATGTCTTTGACGGCATGGACAGGGCGGCGCGGGCCGAACTGGGTCAGCGGGTGATGATCATCACCGGCTACGGCTCAACCGAAACCGCTCCCTTTGCCTTCACCACCACCTGGCCGGTTCAGGAGGCGGGACATATCGGGCTGCCGGCGGCGGGTATGGAAATCAAGCTGGTGCCCAATGGCGACAAGATGGAGTTGCGGGTCAAAGGCCCCAATGTCACGCCGGGCTATTGGCGCGACGAAGAAAAAACGCGCGAGGCCTTCGATGAGGAAGGGTTCTATAAAATCGGCGATGCCGTAAGACAGGCCGACGAAAATGATCTGTCCAAAGGCTTCGTTTTTGATGGGCGCGTGAGTGAAGATTTCAAGCTCTCGACCGGCACCTGGGTCAATTTTGCCAGCGTGCGCAAATCGGTAGTCGAGGCGTGCGCGCCTCTGATCCGCGATGTGGTTGTGACCGGCGCGGACCGTAACCATCTGGGCGCGCTGATTTTTCCTGACTTTGAGGCCTGTGCGCGTTTTGCCGGTTTGCCGGCAGGGACGGATCCTGCACAGATTGCGGAACATGCCAGCGTCAAGGACAAGTTTGCGGCTGATCTTGGAGCGCTGGCGAAACGTGCGACCGGCAGTTCCAATCATGTTGCCCGAGCGTATGTGATGACCGCGCTGCCCGATATCGACAAAGGCGAGGTTACTGACAAAGGGTCGATCAACCAGCGTGCCGTTCTGGCGGCCCGCAAGGATCTTGTCGAGGCCCTCTATGCCGAGCCGGTGCCGACCGGCGTTCTAGATCTGCCGAGAAAAGGATAATCCATGACCAAGGGTTTGCGTCTTACATTCGAGGATGCCTGGCTGCTCGGCGGGGCTCGTACGCCGTTCGTTGATTATCGCGGCGCGCTTTCTGACATCTCGCCCATTGATCTAGGTATCAAGGCCGCACGCGCGGCTATCGAAAAAACAGGCGTCGCCGCTTCAGATATCGAAACGACGGTCGCCGGTTCCATGGCTCAGGCATCGTTTGATGCCTATGTCACGCCGCGCCATATCGGGCTCTATGCCGGCGCACCGACCGAGGCACCGGCCCATCTGGTGCAGCGCATTTGCGGCACCGGGCTTGAAGCCATCGCCCAGGCGGCCGATGCGGTCGCGTTGGGCCGCGTCAGTCTCGCGCTCGCGGCCGGTACGGAATCGATGAGTCGTAATCCCATCGCCGCCTATACGCATCGCAACGGCTTTGCCATGGGCAAGGTGGAGTTCAAGGACTTCCTCTGGGAAGCGCTCTATGATCCTGCCGGATGTGTCACCATGGGCGACACCGCCGAAAACCTTGCCAAACAGTACGGCATCGAGCGTGAACGGGTCGACCGCTTCGCTGTTCGCAGTTTCGAGCGGGCAATAGCGGCGCGCGATGGGGGATTGCTGGCCGAGGAAATTGTGCCCGTGGTCAGCGAGACATTCGAAATCGAGGGGATCGATAAGCGATCCATCCGGTTGCCGCGCGGCGTTGAACAGGTGGATACCGACAGCCATATCCGGCCCTCGCCCTACGAGATCCTTTCCAAACTGCGCCCGGCGTTCGGGGGTGTTCAGACAGGCGGCAATTCGTCCGCCATCGTCGATGGCGCCGGTGCGGTGCTTCTAGCGTCTTCGGACTATGCAAAATCCCATAGGCTCACGCCCAAGGCACGCATTCTCGCCTCTGCGGCGGTCGGTGTGCCGCCCCAGATCATGGGTATCGGTCCGGCGCCTGCCATTCGCGCCGTGCTCGAAGCGAGCGGGCTGACGCTGGATCAGATCGGTCGCGTCGAGATCAACGAAGCGTTCGGGGCGCAGATCCTGGCCTGTGTCGATGAGTTGGGCCTCGATGAGGACAAGCTCAACGTCAATGGTGGTGCAATCGCCATTGGCCACCCGCTGGGTGCTACGGGCATTCGGCTCGCGCTCACGCTGGCTCATGAACTGGAGCGTTCGGGCGAACGTTATGGCATCGCTTCGGCCTGCATTGGTGGCGGGCAGGGCATTGCGGTTCTCATCGAAAACCCGAAGGCTGGCTGATGGACATCGCGGGAAAAACAGCAATTGTCACCGGCGGCGCCTCGGGGCTCGGCGCGGCGACGGCCAAGGCTCTGGCTGCGGCGGGCGCGAAAGTCGCCATATTCGACCGCGATGCGGAGAAGGGTGCCATCATCGCCACCGAGATCGGCGGGCGGTTTTTCTCCTGCGACGTTGCGGATGCAGCAAGCGCTGGGGCCGCGATTGCCGACGCGATCGCCGCGCTCGGTACGCCGTCGGTTCTGGTCAATTGCGCGGGCATCGGCACGGCGTCCCGGATTGTCGGCCGCGACGGTCCGATGCCGCTCGATGCGTTCGAGCGGGTGATCCGGGTCAATCTTGTGGGCAGTTTCAACATGATGCGGCTGGCAGCCGATGCCATGCAGGAGCTAGAGCCCGATGCAAATGGCCAGCGCGGCGTCGTGATCTCCACGGCCTCGGTCGCTGCCTTTGAAGGGCAGATCGGGCAGGCGGCTTATGCGGCGTCGAAGGGTGGCATCGTTTCCTTGACGCTGCCGGCGGCGCGTGAGTTCGCCCGGTTCGGGGTGCGTGTTCTGGCTGTCGCGCCGGGGCTGTTCCTCACGCCTCTGCTGGAAGAATTGCCCGCCGAGGCGTTGGATGCGCTGGGGCAATCCATTCCCAATCCGGCTCGACTGGGCAAGCCTGAGGAATTCGCCGATCTGGTTCTGGCAATGGTAGGCAATGACTATTTGAACGGCGAAGTCGTGCGGCTGGACGGTGCGCTGCGCATGGCGCCGAAATAGGACAGGTCCATGTTTTCCAACATCACACGCATCGAAATCCAGTTCGGCGATTGCGACCCGGCAGGCATCGTCTACTACCCCAATTATTTCCGCTTCTTCGACAATGCGACGGCGGCCCTGCTGTCGGCCGCTTTCAAGATGCACAAGCGTCACTGGATCGCCAAGTACGGTATTGCGGGCATTCCGATGGTCGATACGGGCGCGAAATTTTCCAGGCCTTCCCGCTTCGGAGATGTAGTCGAGATTCGCTCGGAAATAACGGCGCTGGGGCGTTCGAGCTTCGGCGTGCGCCATCTCCTCTACAATGAAGGCGAGATCGCCATCGAAGCGCATGAAAAACGCGTCTGGGTCGGCCGCGACCCTGACGATAGCGAAAAGATCGTATCGCTGCCGATACCCGATGATGTACGCGCGGTGCTCGGCTAAGCCGGCACAAACAAACACCGATTTGAACACCAGGCCCGAAGGGAAAGATTATGGCTCAGGACACGGATGTGCTCTCGATTGACCGCAAGGGCACCATTGTCCACCTGACGCTCAATCGCCCCGAAAAGCGTAACGCGCTCAACGATGCGACGATCGCCGCGCTCGATGCGTTCTTTTCGAACGTTCCCGATGCGGCGCGCGCCATCGTTATCGGTGGGGCGGGGGGGCATTTCTCCTCGGGCCTCGATCTTTCCGAACAGGTGCGTCGTGAGCCGCTCGAGGTCATGGCCCATTCGCGCAACTGGCATCGGGTCATGGAGAGTATCCAATACGCTCGCGTGCCGGTGGTTGCCGCCCTGAATGGCGCGGTGATGGGCGGTGGTCTCGAACTGGCTGCGGCCTGTCATGTCCGGGTTGCCGAGGAAAACGTACAGTTCCGCATGCCCGAAGGTATGCGCGGAATTTTCGTTGGCGGCGGTGGCTCGGTGCGGATCGCAAAGCTCATCGGGGATGATCGTCTGATGGAAATGATGCTGACCGGACGCATCTATTCGAGCGCGGAGGGTGAGCGGATCGGTCTCGCCCATTACGCCCTTTCCGAGGGTAGTGCCATCGACAAAGCGTTCGAGTTGGCCGAGCGGATCGCCGAAAATTCTCCCACGATCAACCAATTCATCATCCACGCCATGTCCCGCATTTCCACCATGCCGCCCGAGGCAGGGCTTTATGCGGAGAGTCTTGCTGCGGCGCTGAGCCAGACGGGGCCGGACGCTGAAGAAGGCCTCAACGCGTTTCTTCAGAAGCGCAAGCCGGTGTTCCGATAGGGGAGCCGAGATGCTGGCCGGAATAAAATGACTGCTTTCCCTTGAATTTAAGATGCAGTCAAAATATATCTTACTCCTAACTGAACAGGAGTTTGAAAATGCGTGAGCATGATTTTGGCAGACGTGGTTCCTTTGGCCGTGGCGGGCCTTCCCCCGAGCGCCTGCGTGGGCGCCGTGGCCGGGTATTTGATTCCGCCGAACTGCAGTTGGTGGTGCTTGATCTCATCACCGACCAACCCCGGCACGGCTATGAGTTGATCCGTGAGATCGAGGCGCTGTCGGGCGGGCTCTATGCCCCCAGCCCCGGCATGATCTATCCAACGCTGTCTCTGCTGCTCGAAATGGGCCTCGTGGAGGAAGTCAGCACCGATGGAGCCCGCAAGAGCTTTGCGATCACCGAAGCGGGCAAGGCCCATCTGGCTGAAAACGAAAAGCCGCTTGCCGCCGCGCGTTCTCGGCTGGCGGCGTTGGCCGAAGCCAAGGATCGTGCCGATCCGGCGCCGCTGCGGCGCGCCATGGGCAATTTGCGCGAAGTGCTGATCATTGCATCGCGCAAGCCAGGGTTTGACGAGAAGAAGATTCTCGAGAGTGCCCGATTGATCGACGAGTTGGCAGGAACGATCGAGCGCCTGTAGGGGCTTGAGTTCGGGAGCACTGTGGGGCACACCCATTATGTCTGTGATCGATGGGTGCTCCAATGACAATTACCGATCCGCGCGGCTTTCTGAGCGAATTGTTCGATTGTGCGGTTCGGGCTGCCGATCCAGGCGATGCGATAGCGGCGCATTTGCCCGAACGGCCGCGCGGCCGCACCATCGTCATCGGGGCCGGCAAGGCCGCCAGTGCCATGGCTGCCGCTTTAGAGGCGCTATGGGACGGCCCGCTTGAGGGCATCGTCATTGACCGGCACGGAGAGATCACCCCCACCCGACAGATCAAGGTTTTGCAGGCCGCCCATCCCGTGCCCGACAGCGCCGGTCTCGCCGGGGCGAGAGCCCTGCTCGACAGAGTACAGGGATTGACGGCTGACGATCTTGTCATTGCGCTGATTTCGGGGGGGGGG
>SWCE01003823.1_pt1 | contig 57616 bp, 49 predicted proteins | sample 4690061 | NCBI WGS metagenome assembly SWCE01 (sample SAMN10267279, study PRJNA491770) | bioreactor metagenome | isolation source: DHS bioreactor inoculated with subseafloor sediment | place: Japan: off Shimokita Peninsula | collected 2012-10
CCCCCCGCCGCGCCGCCAATGACGGGAGGTGGGTCACGGGGCCCCGGCAGGGGTTCGGCGATTCGCGGTATCCCGCCCGGCGCACTCATAACGGCACGGCGCTACCCTCCCGAGGCTCCGCCTCCCACAGGGCCAGAACTCGAAAATCACAGCGGCAGCCGAACAAGGTCACCATCACCTCATCACCACGGCGAGCGCCCAGTAAAGCCGCGCCCAGCGGCGAGAGAATCGAAAGCCGATCCTGCTCCGGCGCCGCCTCGTCCGGCCATACCAATTGAAAACACCCCTGCTCACCGCTGAGCAGATCCTCCATCCGCACGATTGTGCCAACGGAAGCCCGAGGCTCTCCACCGGCATGATTCAGTGCTTCCAGCTTGCCGAGCACGGCACTGATCTCGCCGGGCCCGGGAGGGAAGCAGCAAGGATTTCTCACCGCATATTTGCGAACCATGGGTACGAATCGCCTTTCCAGCCATGAACCACGAACAGGCTTCATTAGCGTGCCTCCACGTCATCATGGAAATGTCGCTTAACGACAGACAGTTATCGAATAAAACGAGGGATGCCGGAGCAGCCAGAGGCCGTCCGGCTTAGACCGGAAAGGTCAGAGAGGTAAAACGAAAAAAGAGGGTCATTGCCTTGAGCTAATCAGGATTCAGCACCAATGGAAGCCATGACCATAGCCCATTGGTGTAATAAGGCAAGCCCTGAACACCCCCGGGCGTCACCGCTACGCCATTATTCGCCGGCCCGCTGACACGCACTACACAGGTTCTGCAGAGTTGCTGTGGGAGCGGCCTTGGCCGCGAATGGAGCGTGCCAGCCAATTACGTGCCCGTCCAACACTGCCGCTCCCGTGCTTTTCACAGCAATATCGCTGTTGTTTTCGCTCTCACGTCAGCCAGGATCCGGGGTGGTGCCGAACCGCCACCCCCACCATATAGAGAAATACCATTATCGCCGCCAACGCATACCCGGCCCGCCGCGCGGGCGTGGTTCCCCGCTTTATCGCCATGGTGCCCAGGCCTATATAAACCAGAAGAGCCAGCAGCTTGGCCGCCAGCCAGGGCGTTTGGTGAGGCCAGGCGCGCAGCAGAATCATCAGCGTGACCCCGAAGGTCAGCAACAGCGTGTCCACTATATGGGGAGTGACGCGCACCCAGCGCCGCCGCAGCATCGGCGAGCCGGCCACCGACCAGCCGGCGCGAAGCACGAACAACCCCAGACTCAACGCCGCCAAGGTCATGTGCAGTTGCTTGATCAACAGGTAATCCAACATCATTGCGAGACTCCGTTATACTGCCGGCTAATCCATTGTTCATCGTTTGGAAGCGGGACCATGAAGCTGACCCAATACAGTGACTACTCCTTACGCGTACTGATCTATCTTGGCCTGCGGGGAGAGGCACTGAGCACCATCAGTGCCATTTCGGAAAGCTACGGCATTTCCCGCAACCATATCGTCAAGGTAGTGCATCAGCTCGGACAACTGGGCTACGTGGAAACCCTGCGTGGCAAGAACGGCGGCCTGCGCCTGGCTCATCGCCCCGAAGACATCAATGTGGGCGAGGTGGTTCGCTACACCGAGGCCAATATGAGCCTGGTGGAGTGCTTCGGCGACCAGAATGCCTGTGTCCTTACTCCCAATTGCGTGCTACGCGGCGCCCTCAACGAAGCCTTGAACGCGTTCCTGCACGTCCTTGATGGCTACACCCTGGCCGATCTCATCGAACCGCGGCGGGCGCTGCACAAGCGGCTTTTGCCGACCGTCACCGAGCGGAGCGCCTGAGCCGGCCCGTCAACCAAAGGATGGCGGTTCCAGAATCCGAATCAGTTGCCGACGCTCACCACGGACCATGTCTTCCAGGGTATAGCCGTCCAGCGTTTCCAGAAACAGCCTCAGCCCCTGCTCGAACACCACCCGCAGCTGACAGTATGGCGTGATCGCGCAGCGGTCCTCGCCATGGAAGCATTCCACCAGAGCCAGGTCCGGCTCCATATCCCGCACCACCTTACCCACCCGGATATCCGCCGCCGAGCGGGCCAGACGGACGCCACCGGTTTGTCCACGCTGGGTCTCCACATAACCCAGACGTTGCAGCTGATGCACCACCTTGGTCAGGTGGTGGCGGGAGATGCCGTAAGCCCTGGCCATGTCGGCGATGGTCAGACGCCGCGGTTGCAGCGCCAGTTGAATCAACACGCGCAGAGCATAGTCGGTGTAGCGGGTAATCCGCATCAGCCCGGCCGTCCATCCGCCCTCGGCGCCGCCAGCACCGGGGTATAAAGCCACAGGAACAACAACCAGGCCAGCAGCCACAAGGCCGCCGCCAGCCATAGCCCCGGCAGCCAGGGCACCACACCGAGCCCGGCGAGCACCCGGACCAGACCGGCGGCCAGGATCGCCAGGAACCCCCAACGCATGCCCGGCAACAGGCGCATGGGACGTCCGGTATGCCCCATGGCGACACGGGTGATCACGCCCAGAATCATGGTGCCGATGGCGCCGGCACCCAAGGCGTGCACCCAGGCCGTGGGGGCCACCGGCAAGCCGGCCTTGGCCGCCGCCCAGAGCCCGAATCCCAGCACCACCCATAGATGCCCCAGATGCAGAATCCATAACAACGGCTCGCGCCGAACCCGCCAACCGGCCCAACCGGCCAGCCGGACGGCGGCGATCAGTGCCGCCAGCAACCCCGCCAGAGCCACCGCAAGCCCCCGCCACGCGGTCAATTCCAACACCACCACGGCCAATCCGCATACCAGGCCCGCGATATCCAGCGCCGGCCAACGCCGGACCCGTTCCGGATCATCGCCGTGCAAACGCAGCCAGTTGGCGGTGAAAGCCGGGGTAATGCGGCCGCCCACCATCAGGATCAGCAACGCGCCCAGCAGCACCAACCCATGCAGGAAACGGGGATCCCCGCTCCAATGAAACGCCACGTCCAATCCCCACAGGGCAAGCAATACTCCGATCAGGGGCGCTTGGCGCGCCTGGCGCGCGGTCCAGACGCGCCTTGCGACCAGCATCACCACCACGGGCAGGAAAGCCAGATCCAGCGACACCGCCAGCAGCTGCCAAGCGTCACCCAACAACAATCCGAGACGAGCCGACAACCACAACCCCCACAGAACCAGCAACGCGCGCCCCGACACCGGCGCGGTGCCGGTCCAGTTGCACACCGCGGTGAGCAGAAAGCCAGCGATGGCCGCGTTAAGCAGCCCCACCGTCATCTCGTGTTGATGCCATAGCAACGCCGACATCGCCGGTCCGCCGCCGCCGAGCAACCACCACAGCCACAGCGGCAATAGCAGTACGGCGGCAACGCCCGTGGAAACGAAGAAAATACGAAACGGGAAAGCGAACAACACCGCCCATGGTCGTCTTGGTGATCGCGATATTTGATCCATGACAAGATTCCTCGATACCACCGGCATGACAGTGGGTGATCATGAGACTTTAGATGTATTTTATATGCATCTTTAAAGGAAATACCAGTCCATGTCCACTGCAACCTCTTCCCCGTCGCGCCGGTGGCCTTGCTCCCGGCTGTTCTTTTCTCTCGCCTGCGCCGAGGCCGTGGTGATGGTGCCGCTTTCCACCTGGGCCCAACTCGATGGCGGCCCCCCGGGCCTGCTGGGTGCCGGTCATGGCATGGAAATGTTGTTCGGGCTGGCGCCGATGTTGATCGCCGGCTATCTGCTCGGCCCGCAGACGCCGGCACGGCTATGGGGGCTTACGCTGCCATGGGCCCTGGGCCGCTGGCAAAGGCTGTTTGCCAGCGCGCCATTTGCGCTATCCGGCTGGGACTTGCTTGCTGGTATGCTGCTGGCCGCGCTGCTGCTGCCCCGCCTGCGTCATGCCAGGAAATGGCGTAACCGGGTTGGCCTGGGTCTGGTTCCCTGGTTGTGCCTGACCCCCTTGCTGGTGTGGTGGTTGCCGCCCCCCTGGCCGCGTTTGGCTACCGTAATCATCCTCGCCGCTCTGCTCGCCTTCATGGGCGGGCGCATCATCGCGCCTTTGGCCGCGGCAGCCTGGCAGCAACGGGGAGAAGTGTTGCGGGCGCGGGTGCAGCCACGCCTGGAAGGCCTGTTGCTGATCATTTTCGGACTGGCCTGGGGTAGCGCCTGGCGCTACCCCGTACTCACTGGATTATTGCTGAACGCCCTCGGCGCTCTGGTGCTGGCGCGCCTGTGGCGCTGGCGCTTGTGGTCGGTGCCCCGGCCGGATCTATGGCTACTCGGCCAGGGCTACGGCTGGCTGGCGCTCGGGCTCAGTGGCATAGGGCTCGCCTTGATCAGCGGCCATGCCATCACCACGCCGCTGCACGGCATCACCGTGGGCGCCCTTGGCTCGCTCTCCTGCGGCGTCATGGCCCGTCAGGCCGGGCCGCGCCATCGCGGCTGGGTTCCGCCGCACCGCCCGATGGTGGCGGTGATGGTATTGCTGAACGCCGCCGCGGCGACCCGCTGGGGCGCGGAGATAGCGCCGTCGTGGCTGCTGCCGGCGGCCTCTCTCTGTTGGAGTCTCGCCTATCTGACCCTGCTGCTTCTGCTCCATGGAAGACCAAGACCACTGAAGACAGAAAATTATCCTTAACATGTATTGTTAATACATCTTTAAAGATATATTTTATATGCACCTTTAAGGCTTGTTCGCCAACCCCATGCCCATGGATCAACAGGAGGACCCGACCATGGCCCACTACCGCAAACTCTGGTGGACGCTGATCGCCGTTCTGGCGGTCACGTTCGCGCTGCTCGGCTACTTCGGTACCGAGGTCTACCGCAAGGCGCCGCCGATCCCGGATCGGGTGGTGACCGAGGACGGCACCGTACTGATGACCCAGGACGACATTCTCGACGGCCAAACCGCCTGGCAATCCGTGGGCGGCATGCAACTGGGATCAATCTGGGGACACGGCGCCTATCAAGCGCCGGACTGGACCGCCGACTGGCTGCACCGGGAGCTGATCCACTGGCTGGAGCTGGCCGCCCGGGAACGTTACGGCCAGTCCTATGACGCCCTGGACAGCGAACATCAGGCAATGCTGCAACGAGCGTTGCGCGATGCCTACCGCACCAACACCTTCCAGCAAAGTGACGGTACCCTGACGGTCAGCAACCGGCGCGCCGAAGCCATGGCACTGACCGCGGACTATTATTCACGGCTGTTCGGCGACGCGCCGGAACTGCGTGGCACACGGCAAAGCTACGCCATGAAGGAAGGCACTCTGCCCAGTGAAAGCCGCCGGCGGGCGCTCACTCAATTTTTCTTCTGGACCGCCTGGGCGGCGGCCACCGAGCGCCCCGACGGGGAAGCCACCTACACCAACAACTGGCCCCACGAGCCGTTGATCGACAACGTGCCCACCGCCGAGAACATCATCTGGTCCATCGTCAGCGTCATCCTGCTGATCGCCGGTGTTGGTTTCCTGATCCTGGGCTGGGCCTTCCTGCGTCGCCATGATGATGAGCCGCCGGCCCCCGCCCGCGACCCGCTCAGTCTGGTCTCTCTGACGCCATCGCAAAAGGCACTGGGGAAATACCTGTTCCTGGTGGTGGCACTCTTCACCTTCCAGGTGTTCCTCGGGGGAGCGGTGGCGCACTACACCGTGGAAGGGCAGCATTTCTACGGCTTCGAGCTGTCTCAATACTTCCCCTACTCGCTGCTTCGCACCTGGCATATCCAGAGTGCGCTGTTCTGGATCGCCACCGGCTTCCTCGCCGCCGGTCTGTTCCTGGCACCGATCATCAACGGCGGCAAGGATCCGAAGTTCCAGAAGCTCGGCGTCGATGTTCTGTTCTGGGCGCTGGTGGTTGTGGTGGTCGGTTCCTTCGTCGGCAATTACCTCGCCATCGCCCAGATCATGCCGGAGAACCTGAACTTCTGGCTCGGTCATCAGGGCTATGAGTACGTGGATCTGGGCCGTCTGTGGCAGATCGGCAAGTTCACCGGCGTCGCCTTCTGGCTGGTATTGATGCTGCGCGGTATCGGCCCGGCCTTGCGCCAACCCGGCGACAAACATCTGCTGGTGCTGCTCACCGCCTCGGTGACCGCCATCGGTCTGTTCTACGGCGCCGGCTTCTTCTACGGCGAGCGCACTCACCTTTCCATCATGGAGTACTGGCGCTGGTGGATCGTGCATCTGTGGGTGGAAGGCTTCTTCGAAGTATTCGCCACCACCGCCCTGGCCTTCATTTTCTATAACCTGGGGCTGGTATCCCGCACCGTCGCCACCGGCGCCAGCCTGGCCTCCGCGTCCCTGTTCCTGCTCGGCGGCGTGCCCGGCACCTTCCATCACCTGTACTTCGCCGGCACCACCACACCGGTGATGGCGGTGGGGGCGACCTTCAGTGCTCTGGAAGTGGTACCGCTGGTGGTACTCGGCTACGAAGCCTGGGAACACAGCAAGCTGCGCGAGCGGGCCCCCTGGATGGAGCAGATGAAGTGGCCGGTAGCCTGCTTCGTGGCGGTGGCGTTCTGGAACATGCTCGGCGCCGGGGTGTTCGGCTTCATGATCAACCCGCCGATTTCCCTGTACTACATCCAGGGTCTGAACACCACGCCGGTGCATGCTCATGCCGCCCTGTTCGGTGTTTACGGCTTCCTGGCACTGGGCTTCACGCTGCTGGTGTTGCGTTATATCCGCCCGCAACTGCGGTTCAGTGACCGTCTGATGCGCAACGGCTTCTGGCTGCTCAATATCGGTCTGGTGCTGATGATCTCCACCAGTCTGCTGCCGGTGGGCCTGATCCAGTTCCACGCCAGTGTCAGCGAAGGCATGTGGTACGCCCGCGGCGAGGCGTTCATGCAACAAGACCTGCTGCAAACGCTGCGTTGGGTACGCACCTTCGGCGATGTGGTGTTCATCATCGGCGCCCTGGCGGTGGCCTGGCAGGTGGTCTCCGGGGTGCTGTTCGGCTCCCGAGCCTCTGCCCTGGAGCCGGCGGAGTCCAACACCTGAATCAATGCCTGAGTCGCCGCCGGTCCCCGGGAGCCACCTCCGGGGATTGCGGTGGCGCCAGGGCTGGGTTAGTCTTCGTCCATTGTTCTGGAGATTCCGATGACCATCGCACGCCCTGACAACGCTTTATTCACCGCCGGTACTCCGGTGGCGATGGCGTGTGGCGGTTATTTTTACGGGTATTGGTTTAGCCGCTCGAGCGCCTGAGCCCACCCGCCCAGGCGCCCGGATCCGGGACGCCTGCCAAACCCCTGAACCCCCGGTTGGCTTCCCAACCGGGGGTTTTTCATTTTCGGGCATAACATTTTTCACGGATTTTTTTACTGAAAACAGGATGGAGAGACGCCATGAACCGCTACTACCGTAACTTCGCGCTGTTTTGCTACTGGCGATTTAGCGGCGCCGGCCTTACCGCCGGCCGCCGCCACGGCTCGACACCACCATCGACACCCTTGCGCCGATGATCGGCGCCTGATTGCTCAAGGAAAGGATTATGAACGCCTCCGTCGCCACCCTGGCCGAAACCGGCGAAGCCCAGGACCAGGAAACCCGCCACCAACGTCTGCCCAGCCCTGTCGCCCTGCGTGAGACGCTGCCCCTGGAAACCGGGTTGCAGACTCGCATCCGCCAGCAACGCCAGGCAGTCCGCGCCATCCTCAACGGCGAGGATGATCGCCTGCTGGTGATCACCGGCCCCTGCTCCCTGCACGATCCCGAATCCGCTCTCGAATACGGCCAGCGGCTGGCCGGCCTCGCCGAGCAGGTGAGCGATTCATTGCTGCTGGTCATGCGCGCTTACGTGGAGAAGCCACGCACCACGGTGGGATGGAAAGGGTTGCTCTATGATCCGCATCTGGATGGCCGCCACGACCTGGCCACGGGGCTGCGTCTGTCCCGGGAGCTGCTGCGCGACCTGGCGCGGCTCGGTCTGCCACTGGCCACGGAGTTGTTGAACCCGCTGGCCGCCTCCTACCTGAGCGATCTGCTGGCCTGGGCGGCGATCGGCGCGCGCACCACCGAATCACAGATCCATCGGGAAATGGTCAGCGGCCTGCCGCTGCCGGTGGGCTTCAAGAACGGTACCGACGGCAGCGTCACCGTGGCCCGCGACGCCATGGGCGCCGCCGCCCACGGCCACACCCACCTGGGGCTGGACGATCACGGCCATCCGGCCCTGGTGCAAACACCGGGCAATGCCGATACGCACCTGGTGCTGCGCGGCGGCCATCAGGGCCCCAACTACCAGGAAGAACAGGTACTGGCCGCCCGTAACGCCCTTGAAAGCGCCGGCCTCAATCCACGCCTGGTGGTCGATTGCAGCCATGCCAACAGCGGCAAGGACCCGGCCCGCCAGCCGCTGGTGCTGGAAGAGGTGCTGCGCCAGCGGCGCCAGGGTGACAGCACGGTGGTCGGGGTGATGCTGGAAAGCCACCTCAACGGCGGCAACCAACCCCTTTCCGAATCGCTACGCTACGGCGTTTCCGTTACCGATGCGTGCCTGAGCTGGGCGGACACCGAGGCGCGGCTGCTCCAGCTCGCCCGGGGGTGACGCCGGGCCGTCGGACGTCAGGGTGAAGGACGCCACCGCCGCCATCAGCTCATCCGCCTGGCGGCGCAGATGGTCCGCGTGGTCAGCGGCGCGGGCCACCACCGAAACGTTCTGCTGGGTGACCTGATCCATCTGCGCCACCGCTTCGCCGATCTGCTCGATCCCCCGAGCCTGTTCAGTGGAAGCCACGGCCACGTCATCCATGATGGTGGTGACCCGCGTCACCGCCTCGACAATGTGCTCCATGGTGCCTCCCGCTTTGCCCACCAGAGCCACACCGTCGTCCACTTCCACCAGGGCTTGCTCCATACGGGTTTCGATGTCCTTGGCCAGAGTGGCGCTGCGCCGCGCCAGATCCCGCACCTCCTTGGCCACCACCGCGAAACCGCTGCCCTCTTCCCCGGCCCGGGCCGCCTCCACCGAGGCGTTGAGCGCCAGAATACTGGTCTGCAAGGCAATCCCCTGGATCGCGCTGGTGGTTTCAGCGATCTGCCCGGCGGCGGCGCGCAAACGCTCCATGCGATTCACCGCCGCGCCCATCACCTCGCTACCCTCCGAAGCCACCCGGTGCGCATCGCGGACCAGGCCATGCCCCTGGCGGGCGTGGTCCTCATTGCGCCGCACCGTGGCGGTAAGCTGTTCCATGCTGGAGGCGGTCTCTTCCAATGACGTGGCCAGTTGCTCGAAGCGGGAGGACAGATTGCCGGTGCCGTTGGCAATACCGGCGCTGCCCCGGTGCAGCGTCTCGCAACTTTTGCGCACCCGCTCCACGATATTGGCCAATCCCGATTGCAACGCGCTCAGGCCGGAGTACAACTGGCCGATTTCGTTACCGCCACGACGTTCCAGACGGGCGGACAAATCCCCTTCGGCAATGCGCTCGAAATGCGTCAATAAACGCTGCAGCGGCCGGATCACGTTCACTGTCACGCCCCAGCGCACCAGCAAAACCAGCAGCAGCGCCGCCGCCACGGTCACCGCCAACACCGCCACGCCCTGTCGCACCAGTCCTTCGAAACCTTCGGTGAGACGCCGGGCGCTCTCCTCCGAAGCTTCCAGAAAAGCGTCCGCGCCAGTGGCGAAAGCGTAATTCATGTCGCTGACCCGACCGCGACCGGAGCGATAACTGGCGAAATCCCCTTCCTTGAGCACCGTCAATTGCAGACTCAGGCCAACATTGAGCAACGCGTACAACTGCTCGGACAACGCATCGATGGCCTCCTGCTGTTGCGGTTGCGGGGGGATTTCCAAAAAGCGCTGGAACGCCTGACGAGCGTCCTTCATCAAGGACTCGGCCTCGTCGATCACCGGCTCCGGTTCATCGAAGGACGGCACGCGGATCAACTCCGCCGCCCGATCCATGGCCACCTGGGCCTGTAGCAGATCAATGTAGGTGCGGTTCAGGGCGCTGGTCTGGCGGACGTGAATCTGCTCCAGGGTACCGAATGCCTGGCGGCTGAAATGGGAGGCGTACAGGCTCACCCCACCAAGCACCAGAATCATCACGCTGAAGCCAAGCAGCACCCAGTCCCAGCTGCGCTTCACCGTCATGTCATCGAGCCATTTCATTCTTTCCCCTTACTCAAAATCCAGGAAGAAGGAAGGATAGGGACTCAATGTGACGGAACGGTAACCGTTGAACCTGATCTCAGCCCTTTTCTGTATGGAGAGGACCATGGAGAGGATCATGGAGAGAACCGCTGGTACAGAAGGGGCTGCGAAGCCCAGGCTTGATTGGAAACCGGCCCTTTCAGAACTCGTGGAGAGCCGGCGGGCAGCGTTCCAGGACCGTGCTTCTCCCGTGTCCTGGAAGGTTGCCCGCCGGCTCTCCTCCCCTGGCAAACAGTGATGCTCTACTGACAGGCCCCCGCATTGGTATAGCTGTCGTCCACGACGGTATCGATCCATTGGCGCAGCAGGGCCACCGCCTCGTCATCCGCCACACTGCGCGCGATGGGTGGCATCATCCGTTGCGGATCGTGCTCCGCTTCCATTCGGCAGGTGACGATGGAGGCCTCGCTGTTACCGGGCACCACGACATGCTGCCGGCCGCAGGAGCCGCCGCCGGTGGCGGTGGGTTTCTTGCAAATACCGTAGCCGGCATCCACGTCGCGGAAGTGATCCAGGTAATAGCCGGTGTTGGAAGCGGCACCCTTGTCGTTGTGGCAGTGCTGGCAATTGACTTCCATATAGGCCCGCAGCCGCTGCTCGATATCCGCCGGGGAATGGGCTGCTTCGCCGCCGTCGCCGGCCACGTTCCAATGCGGCAAACGAGGCACGTTGGTGGCCACGCCACGGCTATCGATCTGCAATTGCGGCGCGCCGGCCAGCAGGCCCTGCTCCACCCAGTACTGCAATTGATTCACGCGCGGGAAGCCGCCTTGTCCCTGCTCCCCCATGAAGGTGCTTTCCGGCCGGTAGGCCAGATTCAGGTTACGCGGCTTGGGACCGATGGGCGGACTGCCGGTGGCCTGATCGTCATTGCCATGGCAGGTGATGCACTGGTTGGCATTGGGAATGTTGTAGCGCTCGGTGTCGCCACTGATCACCGCGCCACTGTCCACGTCACGGTAATGCCAGCTCACCGCCCGGGCGCCGCCACCCATGGCCAGCCGGGCCACGCCATCCTCATCCCAGATGTACGGCAAGCCGGCCCAGTAAGCATTGCCACTGCTGTTTTCCCGTTTGATCAGCAGGCGGGTCTCCACCAGTTGCTCGGTGCCCTGCTCCTCGTCGGTGAAGGCGAAGGTTTTCGCCAATACCGTCCCCAACGGGAACTCAATGGCGCCGTTCGGGTTGGCGCCGTCCTGACCGTCCTGATACACCGCCTGTTCTCCGGGCGGAATAAAGGCCACCCGGTACTTGGTGGCGTAGTCGGAAAACAGCTTGGTGTTAAGGACAAAGGGCACGCCCCCTTCATGGGGCAGGCTGCGCGGATCCGCCGGATCGGCGAACAGGTTGTATTGATCCAGACGCGGACAGTCCACCGCCAGAGCCGGACGATTGATGGCGTCCTGGGCGGTTTCCGCTTCGCACAGGAATTTCACGTATTCCTCGGACACCGCCGGATCGTGCTCGCCGCTGGGTTCGAACGGCGGAATCGTCACCCTCGGCAGCGGCGCCAGCAGCTTGCCGAAACGGGCCTGGCAGTCGTGATCCTCCAGCTTGCGATCGCTGGGCAGATTCAACAGGCCCTGGATGACCTCCAGCAGCTCAGCGGGATCAAGGAGAGACAGATCCTGCTCGGCCAGAGCCATCACCACTTCGAGCCCATCGGTACCGTGGAAATTCAGATACGGCACGCTGTCTTCATCGAATTGGTTGTCGTGAATGCACGAGCCCCACTGCGGCAGTTTTCGCTGCCCCTGATCGTCGAACTTATAGGCGTTGTAGTGGCAGGACGGATTGGGATGCTGGTTGGTGTGGATCGGTTTACCGTTTGCATCGGCGGGCACCGGATCACCGTTGGCGTCCACCGGATAGGGGCAGTCCGCGTCCAGGTCATCGAGTAAACCATCCCAGATGATGTGCGCGCCGCGGCCGAGATTAAACAGATTGTCCAGACTGCCGAGCAACTCGGAAGGATCATTGATGGCGGGCAGATTTTTCAGGCCGATCATCATCGGCAGCAAAGTCTGGATGTCACCGTTCGCGGCCGCCTCCAGATCCGGCGGTGGCAGGCTGTAACCGGAGTTACGGATAACATTGTCGTGGATGTGCAGCCCTTCGGTATAAGGATCCAGCTTCTTGTCGGCGGTTTGCCCTGGACCGTCGATCAGTTCATAGCTGATGTAGAGGATGGCGGCGGTGCTGTGATCCTCGAAGAGGTTGTCGTAAACCTCGATATTGTCGTAGCCCAGGGTGATGAACCCCACCCCACGCGGCACCATGGATACCAGGCCGCTGTGGGCGAAGTTGTAGGTGTTGTTGTTGCGGGCCACGTTGTTGACCATCACCGAGGTGTCGCCGTAGCGGGTGATGTTCTCCAGATCGTAGATGAGGAAGCCACCGGTGTTGCATTCGGCGATATTGTTGTCGTATTCACCGCCGCGCACGTTCTCGATCTCGAACCCCATGACGTTATAGGCGGCGCGACTGTTACGAATAATGGTGGTGTCGGTCTGTCCCACGTAGATGCCGGCATCGGAGGCGCCAATGGATTCCGAGTCCTCCACCAGGATGTATTCCGACTCCACCGGGTAAATGCCATAACGGCCGCTGCTGGAACTGGGCACATAATCCGGCGCCGGGTCGCCCTCGTTGAGTGGCGGCGCGGTGCAGGCCACCTGCAGGCGCCCACTATAATTGGCCGCGGTGATGGGTTCGCCGCCGCCGGACCAGATCGCGCGCACTTTGCTCAGGGTGCCCCATTTCACGCCCTTGAGTTTAAAAGCGTCACCGGGGGAGTCGAGAATAGTCAGATCCTTCACCGTGATGCCGCGCACATTGAGTGCTTCCAGGCCGGTGACGTTGACGCTGTCGCGGAATGACAGCACGGTTTTATCCTTGCCGCAGCCCTGGATGGTGACGTCTTCCGTGGCCTGAATCAGCAGCCCCTGATCCAGCTCGAAGAAACCACATTCGAATTGCAGCACGTCCTTCGGCTTCAGCTGAATCATGGCGTCCACCATACTCTGGGTGGCGTCCTCGCCCGGCGCTACCGTGAACACCCGGCCCTGGCCTTCCGGATCCGGCACTTCACCTCCCGGGTTCTCGCCACCAGGATTATCGCCACCAGAGTCCGAGCCGCCCGAACCACCGCAGCCCGCCAGCACGCCCAACAGCAAACACAAGGACAGCCAACCGATTCCTCGCTCGCACATAAGCAGATCCCCTGAATATTGTTGTTCTGGATCCTTACCCCTCATTTTCATGTGGGTATCTGGTACGGTTGTACTACGTCAGCCGGCGCAGGAATGTAGCGATATTGTCAACGGGGGTTAAAGTGCTTCGGGGGGCTGGGTGGAAAAGGGCTGTACCGGCCGCCAGTTGCCCTGGCCATCCAGGGTTTGCCGATACTCGAAACCGGACAAAATGCGCTCCGGCGGGTGGCTTGAAAACTCTTCGAACACCAGCCCGCGCCAGCCGCCACGCTCCACTCGAACGCTGTAGAGATAGTGGCCGCGCACCGGATCACCGGCACGGCCCCGGCCATGGGCGGAGAGCACCAGCCAATGCACCTGCGGAATCGCCGCCAGCGCTTCACCGATCAAGCGCACCCCGGTGGCATGAGCGTGCTCGCGGTGCAGGCGCCGCCGGGCACCGTCGGACAGCCAGGTCACCAATACCCCGGCGCCACGCGGGTGCGGACGCAGTTTGGTATAGGGGAACAGCGCCGGATCCGGCACATCCACTTCCAGGGTCAGGCCGCGCAGATCATCGCTGAGTTGGAACGCCACCTGAGTCACCCGCGGCCAGGGCACCATGGACAACCGATGGGCCAGCACGCCTTCCAGGGCCTGGCGCTGCCCTTGCCGGGCCGCCTGATACAGCCGCCTGAGCCGCTCGAACTGGCCAGCGTGTCGATGCAGGCGCTGCAACCAGGCCAGCCGCACCTGCTGCTGCTGTTCCTGCCACTGCCGCCGCCGACTTGCCAGACAAGCCCGCCGGCGCGCCGACCAAACCGCCAGGAACCGCTCCCAGAGCCCGGCCCGGAACGGTAACATGGCCGGCTCCGGTTCCTCCGCCGCCATTGGAGAAAGCAGCGGCTGCTCCCCGGGGGCGGGAGTGCAATGGTGCAAGGTCACCAACCCTTCCAGTCGTTGCTGGTGCTGCTGGATCTGCTCATCCACCGACTGACGAACCCCGTCCGGATCCACCCGTAACAACAGCATTAACGCCTGGGGGTCCAGCGGACGTTGCTCCCGGTCCAGCACCTGGATGTTGCCGGTATGCTCGTTGACCAGCAGCGCTGCCACCCGCGACAAGACCTCCAGTTCGCCATGGCGGAGACCCCGCCGCACCAGGGAACGCCGGCTCAGCACGGACTTGAGACGATGGCCATAGCCCCGGTCGGGCACCAGCAAGCCGCCTTCGCCATGCAGGCCAAGACGGTGGGCAACCCGTTCCGTGGTCTCCGGTGATTCCGGCAGTCCGCTCCAGGCATAGGGGGACGGCGGCCCGAAACCGGGTTCCAGGACTAGGGTGTGGCGCAAACGCTGGGCCATGGCATTACCTCTGGGCGACGATGGACATGGCCGGCGCCATGTCACAACCACGAAAGGTCATGCCCACCCGAATGCACCTTTGCACTGAAGGACCCTCCACCGCAGGTGGATGGCACGAAGATTCCCCCCGATGACCGGTCATCGATGGTATCGATGCCCCCAAAGCGAAGATCCCCATCTCGCTCACCCTCTATCCTTCCCCAACGGATAGTTACCCCGGCGACGCGTCCCAAAGGCGGCGCGGACATTCCTTTCTTTATTCGATCTCAGAGCCTACTCAGGGTCTCGATTCTTCTTCCTGGCCCGGAAGCGCGGTGAACCGATTCACGATGGTCTGGATTCGTGACCTGTTCCAGCGCCCTGCCGGGCAAGGAGACCATAATATGTATTCAGTGTGGTCATACCAACACTGACTACATGAACACGTCGTTTTTTGGAGCCCATGGGAAATGTCCCGTTCCCCCCGCAAGAGTGCCGGCGACTGGCCGTTACGCTGGGATTTGCTGCTGCGTTACCGTTTGATCGAGATCATCGCCCTCTGGGAGGGCCGCCTCACCACCAATCACCTCATGCGCGCCTTCGGCATTGGCCGCCAGCAGGCCAGCAAGGACATCAACCTGTACCTGAAGCAGTATGCACCGGGCAATCTGGTCTACGACCGCTCCCTCAAGGGCTACCGGCCCGGCCCCGGATTCACCCCGCGCTTTACCCTGGGAGCCGCCGACGAGTACCTGCAAATGGTCCGGACCCGCGAGGATCTGGCCGGCTCCTTCGAGCAATTGGCGGTCAGGGAACTGAATATCGAGATGCTGCCGGTGCCGAACCGGGGGCTCCGCCCGGAAGTGCTGCGGCCGCTGATCCAGGCCTGCCGGGAGCGGCGGCGGCTGGAAATCGAATACGTCTCGCTGGCTCACCCCGAGTCGGAGCCCCGGGTAATCCACCCTCATACCGTGGTGTTCTCGGGCTATCGCTGGCACGTTCGTGGCTGGTGTGAGAAAAACCGGGAGTATCGCGATTTCGTATTGAGCCGCATCGGCGACGGCGCCCGTCTGCTCACCCCGGCCAGCCGGGACGCACGGCAGGACCGCGCCTGGCAGACGGTCATCACCGTACGAGTGGCACCGGACCCTCGCCTTGATCCGGCGCAGCAAACGCTGATCGCCGCGGATTACGGCATGACTAACGGTGAACTGGCCCTGCCCACCCGGGCGGCGCTGGTGGGCTACCTGCTACAGTGGCTGCGGTTGGAGCAAACGCCCAACCGCCCGCCGGAGGCACAACAAATCGTACTTATGAATCGGGACGAATGCCGGCCCTGGCTGATCGGCGACAACTGAACGGTAGCGACCATGCTGAACAGAGCAAACCTGGAGCAACATTACCGGCTGGAGCCGCCGGCCTCCCCGGAAGCCCTTGCCGGGGCCGAAGCCGGACTGGGCCGGCCGCTGCATCCGGACTATGCAGCCTTTCTCCGGCTCAGCGATGGCCTGTACACCGGAGGCAACCTGGTGCTGCTGGACGCGGACAGCATCGCGGAACGCAATCGCGATTATGAGGTGGCGGAGTATCTGCCGGGCTACCTGATGATCGGAGACGACAGCGGCGGCATGGCGCTGCTGCTGCGCGACCAGGAGCCTGCCGTGTTTGAAGTGGACATGGGCGTGATGATGGCCTCGGAGCTGAGAGTCAGCGCGGACTCACTGGCGCAGTTGCTGATCCGGTTCCAGGGCCGGACGTTGGGTGAACGCCAGGCTTAAACCATTAGCGTGATTTGGGAGAGGCCTCTTGTCTGATTATGACTTGTCCTTGGTACTGGAGCCGGTCCGGCTCCCCTTTTCGGAGCGGCTGTTCTCCGCCGCCCACCGGGAAGCCCTGCCCGACGGCACGGAGGTCCTCACCGATCTGGACCGGGCCATGCTGCTGGAGAACTCGCAGGAGTTACCGCCGGAGTACCGTATCTGGCAGGACGTGCAGGCCAATGCGGTTTCCCCTTTCTATTGCACCGACGCCTACGCCGCCATCAGCCCGGATATTGAGGAAGCCGTCGCCCCATTCTGGGAACACTGGGAGCCGATCCGGATGACGCTGGTCAAACGCCGTCTCAGGAAAACCCAGACCGAGTTCGAAAACTTCGTCACCACCCTGCTCTACGACGCCGTGGAACAACTCAAGCAGGTGTCGGCGGCACGGCATTGCCTGGGCCCGGACGGCGAACCGGTGCTTGAAGCGCTGTTCCAGGTCTATCATGCTGGGTTTCACCCCTGCGGCTGGCACCGGGACAACAATATCGTCTGCTTCGACCCTTCTGTTCTGGAGGGCCACCGGGTCGGATGCCTGCTCGACTACCCGCTAGCACGCTAGCACGCCATTCGCTGCTAAATAGAATTTCCCGTAGACCTGTCTACGAAGCCGCTGTGGGAGCTTGAGAAATCAGGGGGGCGCGAGAGTCAGCGTCGAGAGGGCGGGATTGATTCGCCGGCGTGCCGGCTCACCCCTCCGGGGCGTCGCTTTGCGACGTCCTGCGCCGCGCAAGCGCGGCTTGTCGAACCGGCGGGTTCTCAGCCCTGCCCGTCACCGATACAAACAAAAACGCCCCGCGGAGCGGGGCGCTTTTGTTTGTATGGCGGAGAGGGCGGGATTCGAACCCGCGATACGGTAACCCGTATGGTTCCTTAGCAGGGAACTGGTTTCAGCCACTCACCCACCTCTCCGGAACACGGTCGATCGCTTTGTTCTCACGGCGACTCGTGACATCGCCGCGCATCATACCAGTTTGGACAGAAAATACAGCTCAAAAATCAGGCAGACTCGCCATCAGAGCCTTTTTCGTGCTGGATACGCTGATAAATTTCCTCACGGTGCACCGCCACCTCTTTGGGCGCGTTAACACCAATACGTACCTGGTTACCTTTTACACCCAGAACGGTGACGGTGACATCGTCGCCGACCATGAGCGTCTCGCCGACGCGGCGGGTCAGAATAAGCATGGGAGTTCCCTCCTCGAATCCATATGTTGTTCAGTGAGCGCGGTTTTGCACACTGGATACGAGCCACCCGTCATCCTTGAGCGTTCCACTATCGGGAAGCCGGTACCCGCCCCGTGTGCGAGGCGGGTAGTATGCCGCATGCCAATAAGAATGTCTCGTCAGGCGGCGGGCTGATCCAGCTCGAAGGCCTGGTGCAGTGCGCGAACCGCCAGCTCCAGGTACTTTTCGGCCACCACCACGGAAATCTTGATTTCCGAGGTGGAGATCATAGTGATATTAACCCCTTCCTGGGCCAGGGTTTCAAACATCTTGCTGGCCACGCCAGCGTGGGAGCGCATGCCCACACCCACCAGAGAGATCTTGGCGATTTTGTCATCACCGATGATCTCCGGGCTGCCCAGCTCCGAGGCCGATTTCTGCAGCGCGTCCTTGGCCTTGTTGAAGTCGTTGCGGTGCACCGTGAACGTGAAGTCGGTGGCGCCGTCGGCCCCCACGTTCTGCACGATCATGTCCACTTCGATATTGGCATCGCTTACCGGGCCGAGAATCTTGGCGGCGATACCCGGGGTGTCGGGGGCACCGCGCACGGTGATCTTGGCTTCATCACGGGTAAAAGCAATGCCAGAAATTACCGGCTTTTCCATATCCACCTCGTCGTCGACGGTAATGAGGGTGCCCGGACCCTCCTGAAAACTGGACAGTACACGCAGCGGCACATTGTATTTGCCGGCGAACTCCACCGAACGGATCTGCAGCACCTTGGAGCCGAGGCTGGCCATTTCCAGCATTTCCTCGAAGGTGATCTTGTCCAGGCGGCGGGCGCTGTCCACCACCCGGGGGTCCGTGGTGTAAACCCCGTCCACGTCGGTATAGATCTGACACTCGTCGGCCTTCAGGGCAGCCGCCAGGGCCACCGCCGTGGTGTCGGAACCACCCCGGCCAAGGGTGGTGATGTGGCCGTCGTCGTTGATCCCCTGGAACCCGGCCACCACGACCACGCGCCCGGCCTTCAGGTCGGCGCTCATTTTCTGGTCGTCGATGTCCTCGATACGCGCCTTGGAGTGGCTGCGGTCGGTGCGGATCGGCACCTGCCAACCGGTGTAGGAACGGGCGTCGATGCCACGGCCATGCAGGGCCATGGACAGCAGCGCGATGGTGACCTGCTCACCAGTGGACACCAGCACGTCCATTTCCCGCGGAGACGGGGTGCCGCTGATGCCGTTGGCCAGCTCGATCAAACGGTTGGTTTCGCCGCTCATGGCGGAGACCACCACCACCACCTGATCACCCTGCTGGTGAAAGCGCGCCACCCGTTCGGCGACGGCCTGGATGCGTTCGACGGACCCCACGGAGGTGCCGCCGTATTTCTGAACAATTAGGGCCATAAATGACGTTGTTCCGCAAAAAAGGGCGCGTAAGGGTAACATTTCCGCGCCCGGTTATCATGTGAGGCCGGTTTTCCCCGCCGAAACGCCGCGGGCTCAGGCCTGTTCCGCCACCCAGTCGTAAACGCCGGCCAGCGCTTTCGGCAGCGCCGCCACGTCGTTGCCACCGCCCTGGGCCATGTCCGGCCGGCCGCCACCGCGGCCGTCCAGTTGACCGGCCACCTGGCGCATCAGATCACCGGCCTTGAAGCGGTCGGTGAGGTCCTTGGTGACGCCGGCCACCAGCGCCACTTTGTCACCTTCCACCGCCGCCAGCAGGATCACCGCCGAGCCGAGCTTGTCCTTCACCTTATCCATGGTCACCCGCAGGGTCTTGGCGTCGGCGCCGTCCACCTGGGTGGCCAGCACTTTCACCCCGGCCACCTCGCGGGCGTCGGCGGTCAGATCACCGCCGGCACCGGAAGCCAGTTTCTGCTTCAGGCGTTCCACTTCCTTCTCCAGCTCGCGCACACGGCGAGCCTGGGCACCCACCCGCTCGGCGGCCAGTTCCGGGCTGCTCTTGAGAGTGCCGGCAATCTCCGCCAGCGCCGCTTCGTGCTGACGCACCAGCGCCAGAGCCCCTTCCCCGGTGACCGCCTCGATACGGCGCACGCCGGCGGCGGCGGAGGTTTCCAGGGTGATTTTGAACAGGCCAATGTCGCCGGTACGGCTCACGTGGGTGCCGCCGCAAAGCTCCTTGGAGAAGCCATCGCGCCCCATGGTCAGCACCCGCACCTGGTCGTCGTATTTCTCGCCGAACAGGGCCATGGCACCGGCCTCACGGGCGGCGTCGATGTCCATCAACTCCGTGGATACCGCCGTGTTCGCCAGGATCTGACGGTTGACGATGGTCTCGATCTGCTCGCGCTGTTCAGCGCTCAGCGCCTCGCCGTGGGAGAAATCGAAGCGCAGGTAATCCGGCGCCACCAGCGAGCCTTTCTGCTGCACATGCCCGCCCAGCACCTGACGCAGCGCGGCGTGCATCAGGTGAGTGGCGGAGTGGTTGCGCATGATGTCGTTGCGGCGCTCGACGTCCACGTAGGCATCGACCTTGTCCCCTACCTTCAGAGTGCCGGCTTCCAGCGTGCCCAGATGCACATGGGCGGACTGGCGCTTTTTGGTATCCGCCACGGCGAAGCGGCTGTCGCCCTTGACCAGCAGGCCGGTGTCGCCCACCTGACCACCGGATTCGGCGTAAAACGGCGTGCGCGCCAGCACCACCATGCCTTCATCACCGGCATTGAGGCTGTTCACGGCGTTGCCGTCCTTGTAGAGACCGACGATCTCGTCCTGATCCGCCAGCTTCTCGTAACCGGAGAAATCGGTCACCGACTCGATGGTGAGACGGTCGCTGTAATCATTGGCAAAAGCGCCGGTGCCCCGGGCCAGGGCCCGCTGCGCTTCCATTTCCTTTTCGAAGCCGGCCATATCCACGGTCAGGCCGCGCTCACGGGCCACGTCGGCGGTCAGATCCGGCGGGAAACCATGGGTGTCGTACAGCGCGAACACCACATCGCCGGGCAGTTCGCTGCCTTGCAGGCCGGCAATGGCATTTTCCAGCACCTTCATGCCCGCGTTGAGCGTGCGGGCGAACTGTTCTTCCTCGGTGAGCAGTGCTTTTTCGATGCGTGCCTGCTCGCGCACCAGCTCCGGGTAGGCCTGGCCCATCTGTGCCACCAGCGCTTTCACCAGGGTGGAGAAGAACGGCTTGTCCTGTCCCAGTTTATGGCCGTGGCGCAATGCCCGGCGGATGATGCGGCGCAGCACATAACCGCGCCCCTCGTTGGAGGGAATCACACCATCGCAGATCAGGAAGCTGGCGGAACGGATGTGGTCGGCGATCACCCGCAGAGACTTCTCTTCCAGATTCTGGCAACTGGTGGCTTCGGCGGCGGCTTTCAGCAGGGCCTGGAACAGATCGATTTCATAGTTGGAGTGGACGCCCTGCATCACCGCGGCAATGCGCTCCAGCCCCATGCCGGTGTCCACGCTGGGCTTGGGCAGCGGCTTGAGTTCACCGTCCGGCTGGCGATCGTATTGCATGAATACCAGGTTCCAGATCTCGATGTAGCGATCCAGGTCATCGTTCTCGGAGCCCGGCGGGCCACCGGGAACGTCCTCGCCGTGATCGTAGAAGATTTCCGAACAGGGACCGCAAGGACCGGTATCGCCCATTTGCCAGAAATTGTCCTCGTCCAGGCGGGAGAAGCGCTCGGCGCTGACACCCATTTCCTTGAGCCAGATGTCGGCGGCTTCGTCATCGGAGACATGCACCGTCACCCACAGGCGCTCTTCCGGCAGCCCCAGGGTGCCGGTGAGGAATTCCCAGGCAAAGCGGATCGCCTCGCGCTTGAAGTAGTCGCCGAAGCTGAAATTCCCCAGCATCTCGAAGAAGGTGTGGTGACGGGCGGTGTAGCCCACGTTTTCCAGGTCGTTGTGCTTGCCGCCGGCACGCACGCAGCGTTGCGAGCTGGTGGCACGGGTGTAATCCCGCTTTTCACGGCCCAGGAACACGTCCTTGAACTGGTTCATCCCGGCGTTGGTGAACAGCAGGGTGGGATCGTTCTCCGGCACCAGGGAGGAGGACGGCACGACCGTATGGCCCTGGCTGGCGAAGTAATCAAGAAAGGCCTGGCGAATCTCAGCGCTCTTCATATAAGGAACACGTCATTGCTGGATTGGGGGTGACCGGCAAGTATAGCGTCGTCATCGACCGGTTGCGATGGGTCACGAACACCGATAGGCGTGGCCGATCAACCCTTGAGGAAAGCGGCGGAACAGGTCACCAGCACCATGATCAGCAGCAGCCCTTTGAGCCAGCCGCCGGAGACCCGGTGGGCGAAGCCCACCGCCAGACGCACTCCCAACAAAGTGCCCAGCCCCACCACCAGCCCTGGCAGCCAGGCCACCTGGCCGCGCCAGACGAACACCACCAGAGCGAGGATGGTAAAGCTGGCGGTCATGGCCAGTTTCAGCGCGTTGGTGCGGCGCAGGTCATAGCGTAACTGGCCGGCCAGCACGGCGATGGCCAGGAACCCGACGCCGGCCTGGGCAAACCCGCCGTAAGCGCCGGTCAGGAACAGGCCCAGCCAGGCGGCGGGGGTACTGGCCAACGCCTTGGGCGTTTCGCCCTCCTCCGGCATCAACGTGGAGGGACGCACCACCATGATCACCGCCATTACCACCAGGGTGGTCAGCAACACCGGTTTGAGAATGGTCGTGGGCAGGAAAGAGGCGGCCACCGCGCCGATCAAGGCACCGCTCAGGGTGGGAATGAGGATGCCGGGCAGGACCTTGAACGGCACCGAACCGTGCCGGTGGAACTGGCGCACACCTTCCACGCACTGAATCAGTACCGCCACCCGCATGGTGCCGTTGGCCAGAGCCGGGCCCATGCCACTGAGCATCAGCAGCGGCAGAATCAACAGGCCGCCACCGCCGGCCAGGGTATTGATAAAGCCGGCGATCACCCCCGAGCCAAGCAGGGCCGCCACCAGCCAGGGGTCGCCAAGATATTCCATGGGGCGGACGTCCAGGGCAGAAAACAGGAGCGGGTATTATGCCTGTTGACGAGGCGGGGCGCTTGCACGCAACAGGCTATTCGCGAGCAAGCTCGCTTCTCACAGAGAGGGGGAACTACGAAGCCGCTGTGGGAGCTTGCCTGCAAGCGAATTGGGGAGGGCACAAGAGCTAAAAAAATTCGCTTGCAGCGGCCCGCCGCCCGGACAAGCTCCTACAGTGGCGTTGTAGTTCCCTCCGTGGGAGCCAGCCTGCTGGCGAATCCCGGCCAGCAAGCTGCCACAGCGGCGTTGTAGCGACCGCTAAGTTCACGTCTTCAAGGTGGGGCTTTGGCTCAGTCCTGCTCACGTTGCTGATCCAGGGCATGGAAGCTTTGCTCGGCATCGAAGCCGCGGCCCTGCAGAAAACGCAGCTGTTTGGCTTTTTCCTTCTGGTCCGCCGGCGGATGCCGGAAACGTCGGCCCAGGACCTCGGTGGCAAGGGCGAACCAATCGCACTCGGCTTCACTCAGCGCCTCGGTAACCAGCGCCTCCCCCACCCCTTTCTGTTGCAGTTCGGCGCGAATGCGCAGCGGCCCCTGTCCCCGTTCGATTCTTGAACGGACAAAAAAACCGGCGAAACGCCGGTCATCCAGGAAGCCCTGCTCCTCGCACCAGGCCAGCACTTCGTCCAGCCAGAGCGCCGCGCCGAACTTGCGCGTCAGCTTGACGCGCAGTTCGTGGCGGGAGTGATCCCGGCGCGCCAGCAAGCTGACCGCATACTGGCGCCCCTGGGCGGCATCGGCGGGGGCCGGGGCGCCGTCTTTACTCTTCCGTGGACTCTGGCTGGGCCGCATTTTCGGCGCTCTCTTCCGCCGGTGTACCCAACAGGCGTGCCCGGATTTCCTTCTCGATGGCGTCCGCCACCTCTGGATGCTCGGCCAGATAATCACAGGCGTTCTGCTTGCCCTGGCCGATCTTGTTGCCCTGGTAGGCGTACCAGGCGCCGGATTTGTCCACCAGGCCCTGCTGCACGCCCAGGTCCAGCACCTCGCCGAGCTGGTTGATGCCCTGGCCGTAAAGGATCTGGAACTCAGCCTGTCTGAACGGCGGCGAGACCTTGTTCTTCACCACCTTGACCCGGGTTTCGTTACCGGTCACCTCGTCACCCTGCTTCACCGCGCCGATACGGCGGATGTCCAGACGCACGGAGGAGTAGAACTTCAGCGCGTTACCGCCGGTGGTGGTTTCCGGATTGCCGAACATCACACCGATCTTCATGCGGATCTGGTTGATGAATACCACCAGGGTGTTGGCGTTTTTCACGTTACCGGTGATCTTGCGCAGCGCCTGGCTCATCAGGCGGGCCTGCAGGCCCACGTGGGCGTCGCCCATTTCGCCTTCGATTTCCGCTTTCGGCACCAGCGCCGCCACGGAATCGACGATCACCACATCCACCGCGCCGGAGCGCACCAGCATGTCGGTGATTTCCAGTGCCTGCTCACCGGTGTCCGGCTGGGACACGATCAGGTCGTCCACATTGACGCCCAGTTTCTCGGCGTAATCCGGGTCGAGCGCGTGCTCGGCGTCGACGAAAGCGCAGGTGGCGCCTTTGCGCTGGGCCTGGGCGATAACGCTCAGGGTCAGCGTGGTTTTACCGGAAGATTCAGGACCGTAGATTTCCACGATCCGGCCCTTGGGCAGACCACCAATGCCCAGGGCGATATCCAGGCCCAGGGATCCGGTGGAGATGGAGGGCATGCGCTCGCGTTTGCGGTCGCCCATGCGCATCACTGAACCTTTGCCGAACTGCCGCTCGATCTGCGACAGTGCCGCGGAAAGTGCTTTACCTTTATCGCTCATTGAATGACCCCTGTCCGTTTATTCCTGGATTCCGCTTATTCCTTAATGACGCCGTGGCTCGCCGCTGACCGGCATGTGCCCTGGCAAGAGCCTGCTGATCGTTGGCCGGCGAGCGTCCTTCGGCCTGACCCTTTGATCAGCACTGTCTATAAGGACAGCATTATGGACACTGTCCCGCGCCACTGCAACCCCCCCTTATTCGAGGCGGGCCAGCAGCCCTTCCAGGGCGGCGGCGATGGTAGCATGCCGGACCTGCCCACGATCACCGTCGAAGTGGAATCGCTCGGCGCGGGCCCAGTCCGGCTGCTGCGCCCAGGCGATCCACACCGTGCCCACCGGCTTATCGGCGCTGCCGCCGCCGGGCCCCGCCACGCCGCTCACCGCCACCGCCAAATCCGCCCGGGAACGCCCCAACGCGCCCCGGGCCATGGCCAGGACGGTCTGTTCACTGACCGCGCCGGCGCTGGCCAGAATCGCTTCCGAGACACCCAGCATGCTCTGCTTGGCCTCGTTGGAGTAAGTGACGAAGCCGCATTCGAACCAGTCCGAGGATCCGGCCAGCTCCGTCATTTCGCGGGCGATGCCGCCGCCGGTGCAGGACTCGGCGGTGGCCACGCGCAGGCCCCGTTCGCGCAGGGTGTCGGCCAATGCAGCGACCTGCTCGGGTATGGTCATGGTGACTCCTGATGTTCAGAGAAGATCAAAAAAATCGCCATCCATGATGGCGGACTTTACCGACGCTGCCCACCGGTGATCCAGCAAACCGGCCACCGGTTCACGGACTGGCGCCCCGAAACCGAAGGGAAACACAGGGCATCCTTCCATCGGCTTTGTTACTCTGGGCCGTAAGTAGCCCCTGGCCTTCGGAGTCATCATGAAAAAGCTCAAGAATAAGAAGGAATGGGTCAAAAAAGCCATCGCACTCGGCATGGAGTACGGCGAGAAGCGGGGCGTGGTCGAGTTCGAGCCCACCGATTCGGCGACACTGAAGCTGGAGTACATTTACCGCCTGTTGGTTCATGATAAGGTCATCCAGCCACTGCCCGAAGATCAGGTTTCCCAGCAGTCGATCCAGCATAAGCTGGCGATCTGGGCGTCGAAACAGCCCTAGGGCCTGTTCACACTACCGATACAGAGGCGTCACTGATACAGACGCGTCATGACCCGGGCGTGTTCCCGTATCAGCGCCGCGGGTTCCGTGCCAAGCAGTTGGCCATCCCGAACCCGCATTCGGCCATTGACCATGACCTGACTGGCCAGAAAGGGCCCGCACATTACCAGCGCCGCCAGCGGGTCCCGCTGCGCGCCGGCGAAGGACAGGTGATTCATATCCACCGCCACCCAGTCCGCGCTCATCCCCGGCGCCAGATGACCGATGTCATCCCGGCCCAGCAAGCGGGCGCCGCCACGGGTGGCCAGGATCAGTGCTTCCCGGGCCGACAGCGCCCCAGGATCACCGCCGAATCCGCCCCGCCCGCCCGGCGCTTCCGAACGGTAACGGGCCGGCGCCACCCGCTGCAGCATCATCGCCATGCGCGCCTCCAGGAACAGATTACTGGAATCGTTGGAGGCGGAACCGTCCACCCCCAGCCCCACCGGCACCCCGGCGTCCAGCAACTGGCGCACCTTGGCGATGCCCTGCCCGCAGCGCATGTTGGCGCTGGGGCAGTGGGCGATACCGGTGCCGGTGCGGGCCAGCAGCGCGATCTCCTCGTCGTCGAGGAAGATACCGTGGGCGAACCACACATCCTCACCGAGCCATTCCACTGACTCCGCGAACGCCACCGAACGCATGCCGTACTGGGCCAGGCAGTAATCCTCCTCATCCAGTTCCTCGGCCAGGTGGCAATGCAGACGCACGCCCTGGTGGCGCCGGGCCAACTGCGCGGCGTCCCGCATCAGTTCCGGTGTCACCGAGAACGGCGAGCACGGCGCCAGTACCAGGCGCAGCATCGAGTGGCGGCCGGCATCGTGGTAACGGCGGATCAGACGTTCCGCGTCACACAGAATGTGGTCTTCCTTCTCCACACAATTGTCCGGCGGCAAACCACCCTGGCTTTGCCCCCGCGACATGGCGCCCCGGGCGGCGTGGAAGCGGATGCCCATCTCCCCGGCGGCCTGGATCTGACTGTCCAGGCGGGCGCCGTTGGGCAACATATAAAGATGGTCGGCGGCGGTGGTGCAGCCTGAGAGCAACAGCTCCGCCATGGCCACCTTGCTGCTGAGGTAGATCGCCTCGTCGTCCAGCCGCGCCCAGATCGGGTAAAGCGTATTGAGCCAGGGGAACAGCGGGTCGTCCTGGGCCATCACCCGGGTGAAATTCTGATACATGTGGTGGTGGGTGTTCACCATTCCGGGCATCACCACATGGCCACTCAGGTCCAGGGTCTCGTCCACCGGAAGGTCTGGTTTCTCCGTGCGCGGCCCGGCCCACAGAATCTGGTTGTCACGGATCAGCATGGCGGCATCGCGCCACTCGTGGCGCTGATCATCGAAGGTTGCCAGGTAGTCGATACGGTCGATCAATAAGGTTGTCATTCGTCACTCCGAAAACGCGGAAAAGGAAAAAGCAAAAGCGCGATTTCGGAGCGGATCAGAACAACTGGTGAGCAAAAGCGGTGCGTTGCCAGAACGGCCGGAACGGCAAAGCACGTCGCCGGCGCACGCCGACCACGGGGTTTTTCCTCATACCCTGCCCTCCTGATGTTCTATGACCATCTCGCCATTCGCTGGCAAGCCAGCTTGCTGCGAGGCCGCTGTGGGAGCCGCCCTGGCGGCGAATACGGACCACGCTAAGAGGCGATGCAAATACAGCGCCAGCTTGGCCAGCTTAAATGGTGACGATGAAGCCAGCGCGGCAAAACACCGCAGTGAGTCCCTCTCCCCTCGATGCTAGCCTCTGCGCCGACTTTACCGCCGTGCTTGGCGGTCGATGGAGCGCTGGGTACTGACTTCTTGGATGGGATCATGACGACGCCTTTTCTCTCTTCTTTCTCTTCTTCTGTCTCTGCATTACGCCTGATTCAACGACGGAGCCTTTGGGGCCCGGCCCTGCTCGGCGGGCTGCTTCCTTTCTCCGCTCCGGCGCTGGCCGAGGACGAACAAACCCCGGCCCTGCTGGCCCCGGTGGTGGTCACCGGCGTGGCGCCCAGTTCCGGACCGGTGATCGAGGCCAACCCCAAACAGCCGCGCCAGCCGGTGCCGGCCAGCGACGCCACCGACTATCTCAAGACCATCCCTGGTTTCTCCGCCATCCGCTCCGGCGGCAGCAACGGCGACCCGGTACTGCGCGGGCAGTTTGGTTCGCGCCTGAATCTGCTGGTGGACGGCGGCCAGATGATCGGCGCCTGCCCCAACCGCATGGACGCCCCCAGCTCCTACATCGCCCCGGAAAACTACGACAAACTCACCGTGATCAAAGGGCCGCAGAGCGTGCAGTGGGGCCCCGGCGCCTCCGCCGGCACCGTGCTGTTCGAGCGTGACCCGCAATACTTCAGCGAAGCGGACGCCCTGGTGGACGCCCAATGGCTGCTGGGCTCCCACGGCCGCAACGACCAGCGCATCGACGCCACCCTCGGCAACCCGCTGGGCTACCTGCGCCTCTCCGGCAACAACGCCCGCGCCGACGACTATAAGGACGGCAACGGCGACCGCGTGCCCTCACGCTGGAAGAAATGGAACAGCGACGTGGTGCTCGGCTGGACGCCCAACGCCGACAGCGTCATCGAACTGAGTGCCGGCAAGGGCGACGGCGAAGCCCGCTACGCCGGGCGTGGCATGGACGGCAGCCAGTTCAAACGGGAAAGCCTGGGGATGCGCTTTGAATTCCGTAATCTGGGTGCCGTGCTCGATCAAATCGACGGCCGCGTCTACTACAACTACGCCGACCACGTGATGGACAACTACAGCCTGCGCACCCCGTCCGGCACCGGCATGATGGCGGGCCCCATGGCCTCCAACGTGGACCGACGCACCCTCGGCGGGCGCTTCAAACTCACCTGGCGCCGTCACGGCTGGGAGGCGCTGGCCGGCGTCGACGTCCAATCCAGCGAACACCGCAAACGCAGCGCCATGGGCGTGGACGCCTATCGCGGCGAAGCCTGGGACAAAGACGCGGACTTCCACCAGTACGGTGCCTTCACCGAAGTCACCCATGCCGTCACCGACAACGGCCGCATCGTCGCCGGCGCCCGCCTGGACCGCAACGAAGTGCGCGACTTCCGCGACGCCGCCGACAGCGCCACCGCCGGCGATACTCGCGGCGACACCCTGCCCAGCGGCTTCCTGCGCTATGAAGCGGATCTAAACCAGAACACTAACTACTACATCGGCATCGGCCACGTGCAGCGCTTCCCCGACTACTGGGAACTGTTCTCCCCCGGTAGCGGCCCGGCCGGATCACTCAACGCCTTCGACGCCATCGAACCGGAAAAAACCACCCAGCTCGACATCGGCAGCCAGTACCGCAACGGCAACCTGGAAGCCTGGACTTCCGCCTACGTCGGCCAGATCAACGACTACATCCTGTTCACCTACCAAAGCGGCATGATGGGCTACAGCACCGACGCCGATAACATCGACGCCCACATCGCCGGCGCCGAACTCGGCGCCCGCTACCGCTTCACCGACAACCTCAGCGGCGACGCCACCCTCGCCTACGCCTGGGGCCGCAACCGCGACGACAGCGAACCGCTGCCGCAAATGCCGCCGCTGGAAGCCCGCTTCACCGCCACCTACGAACAAGGCAACTGGAGCGCCGGCGCCCTCTGGCGGCTGGTCGCCGCCCAACACCGCACCGCCAACAACAAAGGCAACGTGGTCGGCCGCGACCTCGGTGACAGCAATGGCTTCGGCGTCTTCTCCCTCAACACCGCCTACCGCATCAACCACCAGTTCACCGTCAGCGCCGGCGTCGACAACCTGTTCGACAAAGCCTACGCCGAACACCTCAACCTGGCCGGCAACGCCGGCTTCGGCTTCCCCGCGGACACCCGCATCAACGAACCAGGACGGATGTTCTGGGGGAAAGTGGATTGGCGGTTCTGAGGCGCCACCTTTATTCGGGAGACACTGTCTCCTGTTTTGGGAAGGTCAGATAGAATCTGGTGCGTATTGCGTAATGCACCGAGGCGTGGCAGGGAGCCGACGAGGACGAGGCCTGGCAGACCCGGCTGACGCTAGAAGTGGTGCCGGACCCGCGTCTGGACGCCCGCCAGCAGGCAATGATCGCCCGGGATTACGCCATGGAAGACGGTCGTTTGCTGATTCCCTGCCGCGCCGCGCTGGTGAATTACGTGGTGCAGCTGCTGCATTTGGACGTGGCCGATAATCGGGCGCCGGAGGCGCAGCAGATTGCGTTGGGGAATCGGGAGGCGGTGGCGGCTTGGTTGTGGGGGGATGGTGGCTGAGGTGGAGGTAGAGAGTAATTTCATTCGCCAGCAAGCTGGGCTCCCACAGCGGCTTCGAGTTGAAGTTATTGCCGAATTGCGAGAGGCCGAGCGACCTACCCCTGACTGAGCATGTTCATGATGAGGCGGATCAGAGTCTCTTTCTGTTTCGGGTCGGACTCCGCCACCAACAGCGCCAAAGCCGCCAGGCCGGTGTCATTGATGACAGGGTCGCCCTGGGAGTTGAACAGGCGCCGGTTACGATGCAGGAAGTCCACGAACAGGAAGGCGCCGCTGCGTTTGTTGCCGTCGGCGAACGGGTGGTTTTTGACGATGAAATACAGCAGGTGCGCTGCTTTGCTTTCCACCGTTGGGTAGGCCGGGTCGCCGAAGACGGTTTGGTCCAGGTTCCCCAGGATGGCGCCCAGGCCATCGCCCCGGGGTCTGGCGAACAGTTCCGTGGCCTCGCCCCGTTCCATCAACTGGGCTTTGAGGCTGCCCAATGAGCGCATTGCTTCCACTTCGTCCGGTAGTTGGCCACCCCGTTCCCCGGCCGGTTCTTCCAGCAGTCCCTCGTCGTAGCGTTGCAGCCAAAGGAAGGTCTGGGTGTAGCGGGAGACAATATCCACCAGGCCACGGCCGGCCTCCCCGCTCAATTCCGGGCTTCGCGCGGCTTTCTTTATCAGGGTCAGGGCCTGCTCCAGTTCGGAGGCGTTTTTGTCGAAGCGGGCACGGTTAATGGCGTAGCCCTGTACCAGGTACTCTTTCAGGCGCTGGGTGGCCCAGATGCGGAACTGGGTGCCCTTCTTTGAATTGACCCGGTAGCCCACCGAAATAATCGCGTCCAGATTGTAGAAGCGCAGCTTCCGCCGCACCTGCCTGTTCCCTTCCCGACGAACCACCGAGGAATCCTCGGTAGTTGCCTCCATCTGTAACTCATTGGATTCATAGATATTTTTCAGATGGAGACCAATGGTGTCCCTATCCTTGTCGAACAGCTCCGCCATTTGCGCTTGTGTCAGCCACAGGGTATCGCGCTCGAAACGCACCTCCACTTGCGTCTGCCCATCGGACGATTGATAAATCTCGATCTGCTTGTCCATAGCCCCTATCCTGCCCCGTCAGCCCCGGTTTGCGCATCCAACCGAAGATGCCAACATAGCTCTGAATATCCGGGCAGGCCAGCAGGCAGCCGCCGCCGATTGCCGGTATCATCGGCCCTTATTCCAACGCTTTATTTCAACTCTTTAGCTGACGCCATGTTTTTCACGGAAGACCGCCACCAATTCTTCAAGCCGCTGACCGGCAAGTACCGCGAGCAGGTGGCCGAGTGTCTGCGGCTGTTGCACGAGCGTTTGTACAGCGCCCAGGCCGATTACGGCGAGTCGCTCAAGCGCGAGCAGGTGCTGGATGTGTTCAGCGAGGCGCTGGAGCGGGCGCCCTTGCTGGAGGGCGGCGATGAGGACGGCGGCCGCTTCCGCAACAACCGGGAGCAGGCCGCCTGGATTCTCAATACGCTGGTGGAGCACGGCTGGCTGAAGCGGGACAAGGACGAGGCGTCGTTTCAGTCCACCTATCCGTTCAGCCGCACCGGGCGCCTGTTCACCCAGACTCTGGCGGAGGTGGACGGCCGCGGCATCCGCACCCGCCATCGCAATACCCGCAATACGCTCAATGCGCTGGCCGCGTTTCTGGATCGCGGCGAGGTCTATGATCTGCTCGACGCCCACGAGCATTCCGAACGCATCATCGCCGACTTCACCGACATCATCGCCGAGCTGGAAGAGCGCAAGCGGGAGTTGGTGAAGGAAGTGGAGGCCCAGCAACTGGTGCAGCAGGCCAGCGACCAGTTCTTCGAGTTCATGGAGAAGCGCTTCCAGCCGGACGTGGCGATCCGCATGTCCGCCGACAGCGTGGAGAAACACCGCGACCGCATCCAGAACACCATTGAGCGCATTCGCCGCAAACCCAAGGCGTGGAAGCGTAACGCGGAGCTGGAGCTGCGGCGGCTGGCGCCGGATCTGGTGATCAACCCGGAGGGCTCGGTGTTGTGGCAGTTGCTGGACAGCATCGAAACCCGCATGCGCAGCGCCGCCGAGATCATGCTGCCGGCCCTGCGCCGGACTCTGCAGGGTTTTACCCGGCGGGCGGACATTATCATCCGCCAGCTCAGCTATCTGCACAGCCAGCAGCACAGCGACATTGTCGGCCTGTGCCGGGAGCTGTCCGAGCTGGATGACGCCACCGCCGCCAAGCGTTTGGAAGCCGCCGGGCAAGCCATGGCCCATTTGCGTCTGGGGCTGGTGGATCCGGCCCAGAACCGGCTGCGCGAGCAGCGGGAGAAACGGCAGGTGCAAAGCCGCATGACGCAGTTGGACGCGCCGGACCCGGCCACTCTGCGCGATCTGGCGATTCAACAGTTGCTGGAGAAGGCGTTCAGCATCCACGGCGAAGGTCTGCGTGACTATTTGCGCCAAGCTCTGGGCGCCAGCCGCCGCATCGACAACCGCGACCTGCCGGTGAACAGCGCCACCGATCTGCTGGCGCTCAGCCATGTGATCGAGCTGGGCAGCGCCGACCATCGGGCCAGCGGTTTCCGGCTGCGCATCGAACCCACCGACCCCATCGTCGGCGAACGCTACTTCGCCCGCCGTGATGGTTTTCTGCTGGAACTGGAACACGATGACGATACGTGACGCTTTGGCCGAGGCTCTGGAGGCCCGCGGCGTCGGCCCGGATCAGTTCTCCGAACTGATGATCCGGCTGCTGGACCGGGGCGTGTTGTGCCGCGACGAAAGCAAAAAAGAAACGGAGCTCTACGATCGCTACCTGCAAGTGGCCGATCTGGTGGAGGATTATCTGAGCGTGCTGCGCATTCGCCTGCTGCACGAACGGCGTTTTCATTCGCTGCGGCTGTTTCCACCCGGCGCCGAGGTACCCGGCCTGGCCGACAGCGAGGACGGCTTCAACCAGGGCTTGCGTGAGCGCCTGAGCCAACAGGAAGTGGCCGCCATTCTGGTGTTGCGCGCGGAGTACGACAAAGCGTTGCGCGAAGGCCAGATCGACGAACACGGCCAGGTGATGCTGCCGCTGGAAGCGTTCAATCTGGCCAGCAAGAATCTGCTTGGCCGGCCGCTGCCGGAGGCGCTCACCGAACGGCGCGCCCTGTTCCGCCGGCTGCGTCAGTTACGGCTGATCCGCACCGCCAACGACGACGGTCTGGAAGACGCCGAGACCTGGCTGACCATCCGTCCGGACATCACCAGCCTGGTCACCGACGCGGTACTCAGCCAGCTCACCGGCGACGGGCCGGACACCGAAGCCCCCTCCCCGGAAGAGCTGCCATCATGATCGGTTATTTCACGTTCGCCTCTGTTGATCCGAGCCGCCCATGTTTTTGAAACGTTCCATCACCGTCAATTGGGGCAACCTGCCCGCCGAAGAGCTGGAATACGGGCCCATCAATCTGTTCTCCGGCGGTAACGGCTCCGGCAAGACCACCGCCGCCGACGCCCTGCAGACGCTGATGACCGCCGCCCACGACAATCTGTTCAATTACAACCCGGGCCAGGACGAAACCACCCAGCGCGGCCGGGGCGGCAAGCAGGTGCGTACTCTGGCCTCCTATATTCTCGGCTGCGACGACGGCGCCTTCGCCCGCCCCTATGACAGCGACGGTTACCTGGCCGGCGTGTTTCATCCCACCAAGGGCGAGACCGCCGAGCCGTTCACGGCGGTGATTGGCGTGCGCGCGCATCTGGACCGCGCCGGCGTTACCGCCCAGGCGCGGCAAAATGAACTGCTGTTGATGATCGTGCCTGGCGAGATGCTGAGCCTGTCGCACTTCGTGCACGGCGAGGGCGCCGAGCGTCAGGTGGTGGAAATCACCGAGCTGCCCAATGCGCTGCGCCGGACGTTCGGCAAAAAGAACGTGGAAACCTACGAGAAGAAAGGCGCTTATCTGGCGCGGCTGTACGGCGCCCTGCGCGGCCGCCGCGACGCGGTGTCCCAGCAGGAAGCCAAGAACGCCGCCCGGACCTTCGCCCGTTTCATGGCGTACAAACCGGTGGACTCCATTGATCAGTTCGTCGCCGGCGAAGTGCTGGAAGCCCAGGACATGGGCGACACGCTACGCCGCATCCGCGACATGCTGCGCACCATCCATGGCATGGAGCAGGAGGCCCGGCAACTGCGCGCCAGCGTGGACTATCTGGAGCAGGCCCGTGGCCTGGCCGGGCAGTATCAGGAGACCTGGCTGGAGCGCACCGCCCTCGCCTACGGCGCCGCCGCGCAACGTTACCGCCGCAACCAGCGCCAGTATCTGGAGAAAAAAGAGGAACAATCCCAGCTCCGCCAGCAACAACAGGCGTTGCGCGAAGAAGCGGAACAGGTGGAACAGCGCCTGGAGCAGGCCCACGACGAACTGGTGGGGCTGGAAGCACGCATACAGGGCATCCCCGCGCTGCGTGATAAACAGCAACTGCAGGCACAGCTGGAAAGCCTGACCCAACAGTTGCAGCAAGGCGCCCGCCCCCTGCTGGAGCAGGATCAGCAGCGCAGCCGTAACTTCACCGCGTTACGCAATCTGCGCGATCTGCTCAACCGTCACAGCATCGAGCTGGAACTGCCGCTGTTCGCCAGCAAGGGCTGGCGGGCCACCAGCAAGGAGCTGCTGGCCCTGGAGCAGCGCCCGATACCGGACCTGAATCAGATGCTGGCACGGGACTGGATCGATCTGTCGCCGCTCGAAAGCGGTCTGGAGCAGGCCCGCGCCGAGCAACAGTTGCACAACTATCTGGCGGAGCAATTGCACGGGCAAGTGGACAGCGCCTCCGACCGGGAAAATCTCTCCCTGGCGCAGCGGCTGGACCGCCTGGTGACGCAAAGAGCGCAGGCTCTGGAAAAACTGGACGAACAGCAAAAGCAGATTCAGCACCGCATCAGCACACTGGAATCAAAACGGGTGAACTATCCCCGTGATGTGGAAGAAGCGCTGCAAGCGATCCGCGAGCAGTGCCCCCAGGCCGACCCGCGCGTGCTCTGCGATCACGTGGAAGTGCAGGACCCGGAATGGCAAATGGCCATCGAGGGTTACCTGGGCGGCGCCCGCTTTGGCATTCTGGTGGAGCCGGATTACGAAGCGGAAGCGATCCGCGTGGTACGCCGATTGGCCGGCCGCCAGCGCAACAAGGCCCGGGTGATCCAGGGCGAACAGGCGCGGCGGGACGCGGAGAAAGCCGCGCTGCCGGCGGAGTCCATCTTCCATGTGCTGCGTTTTTCCCATCGCACGGCGGAGCATTATCTGAAGGCCTCCTATGGCAATGTGGTACGAGTCGGCGACGCCGAAACCCTGCGCCGCACCCGGCGTGGTATTACCAGCGATGGCCTGGGCTCCGGCAACTACGCGCTGTTCCGCTGCGATCTGGACGACAGCCAGTTGGTGTTCGGCGAGACCGCCCGCGAGCGCAACCTGTATGCGCAGCGCAACGCCCTGATGGACGTACAGGAAAGCTACCGCCACGCCAGCGATGACTATCAGGCGGTGCGGCAACTGCAACAGCAGGTGCTCGAGTTCAAGCCGCTGGACTGGGTGGCCACCGTCACTCACCTGCTGCAATGCCAGCGCCAGCTGTCCGACACCGAACAGGCCCTGGCCAATCTCGACCTCAGTGACCATGAAGAGCTGGAACGGCAACAGCAGGACGCCCGTCAGCGGCACAAGCAGCTGAGCCAACGGCAGGGCGAATTGAAGGAGGAAAACGGCAAGCTCGGCGAGCAGCAACACGCCTGCGAACGTGCCATCAATGCCCTCGCCGACCAGAGTGAGCAACTGCAACAGGATCAGGAAGACGCCGAGGAACACCTGCACGCCTGCACCCGGTACTGGCCGGATCTGGATGTACTGTCCCGTATCGATGCCATGGACCAGCGTTTGCAAGCCGCCCAGGACGACATCGATTTCGACAGCGAGGAGCGGGCCCTGCTCAACACCCTGAACAGCAACGCCGTCACTCTGGAACGGCTTGTCGCTGACTACAATCAGCAGGCCCAGCCGGCGGATCAGATCCTTATCGAAACCGCCGAGGAGCTGCACAGCGCCCCGTTCTTTGGCCACGTGCACCACCTGCATCAGCAGCTGGACAACCTGCACAACCGGCTGCGCAACAATGTCCTGCTGAGCAAACTGGAACAACTGGGCGGCCTGCGTGACACCTTCAACACCACCTTCGTCAGCGATCTGTGCAACCAGATCCAGCAAGCCATCAAGGACGGCGAACGTACTCTCAAGAATCTGAACAAGGAGCTGGAACACCATTACTTCGGCGCCGACCGGGAACGGTTCTCCTTCGACTGGGAGTGGGTGCAAGAATACAAGGAATACTGGGACTTCTTCCGCGAAGTCACCGAGATTCCTAACCTGGGCGATGGCGCCAGCCTGTTCGAGAGCACCCTCTCCGACAAGGCCACGGCCGTGCGCGACCGGCTGCTCGCGTTGCTGCTGGACGGCGACGAACAGCAGGCGCTGCGCGAGCTGGAGCGGATCAGCGACTACCGGCGCTATCGCCGCTACGACATCCTCAAACACCCGGAAGGCAAGGCGCCGATCCGTCTCAGCCAGTACGGCACCGGCTCCGGCGGCCAATTGGAAACGCCCGCCTACATTATCCGCGCCGCCGCCATCACCAGCGCGTTCCGCTTCAACGAAGGCGACAGCCACCTGCGCATGGTGATCGTCGACGAGGCGTTCATGCACATGGACGAAACCCGCTCGCGCCAGGTGATCCGTTACCTCACCGAAACCCTGGGCCTGCAACTGATCTTCATCATGCCCACCAGCAAGGCCGGCCCCTTCCTGGACCTGGTCAGCAACCAGTTCGTGTTCAGCAAGGTGCCAAGCCCGGTGCCGGTGGGCGAACTCAATACCCGCGTGCTGGTGGACCGCCAGCAACTCAACCAGGAACGCATCGCCGAGCTGTGGGATCAACACCGGCGCGTGATCCGCCAGCAAGGCGCGCTGGACTTCATGGAAGGGATTTCGTGATGAGAAGGACTCTCATGATAGAAGGGCTCTCGTGATGGAAGGGATGCCATGAGCGCGCCGCCCTGGCTGGAGGAGGAGCCCTGGCTGCGGCGGTTACTGAGCTGGTTCCTGGACCGGCTGGAGCGCCCACGCACCCAGGCCATCACCCGGCGGGTCAAAAAAACCACGGTGCCGGAATTGTTCCGCTTCAGTGAGGACACCCGCTATCGCTGGCAACTGGTGGAACGGCTGGCACGGGAATACCGGGTCTTCAGCATCCAATACGACTCCCGGTTGGATCCTTTTCAGGAACGCTACGAGAACGCCCAACTGCGTCTTGATCCAAGCTGCGAAGCGCTTCTGCGCGACTGGCTCGATCGTCCCCGCGTGGATCCACGGAGACGAGCCTGGCAGAACGCTCTGAGCGGCCATGAAGCGCATTTCCAGGATGGCGGCGCGGCTCTGCTCGATGCCCAACCGGCACTGGCCGGTGAATCACCGGAAGACATGGTCGGCCACTTCGTCCTTGCCGCTAATTTGCTGGACAGCGACCTCACCTTGCGCGAGCTTTCCGCCCGCTGCTTTCGCGGCGACTCCAAGTTTCTCGATGGCCGCCAGGACCTGCTCGCCCGCCTGTTCGGCGAGCGCGCCCAATGCCTCCGGCCACGTCCTTTACTGCTCACCGCCTGGGCGCCGGCCGGTTTCGACCGCTTACTGATCGTGGAAAACCAGGACAGCTTCCTGCGTCTGGTGGAACAGGCGCCCGTCGGCCACGCCTTGCTCTACAGCGGCGGTTTCCGCGCCAGCGCTCAGCGCCTCACCAGCCCCCACACCCGTTTCGCCTTTCTGCCCGGCAGCGACGGCGCTGATTTCCAGGCGCGCTGGCTCAGTGACACCTTGCCCGCGTTCTTCTGGGGCGATCTGGATTTCGCCGGCCTGGGCATCCTCGCCGCGCTGCGACACAGCCTGCCGCAACTGACGGCCTGGCGCCCGGGCTATGAGCCCATGCTCCTGGCGCTGGAGGATGCCCAGGGCCATGGCGCCGAACAGGCGGGCAAGGCGCGTCAGAACGATCCCGGCAACACCGGCTGCCCCTACGCGGACCAACAATTGCTGCCCGCCCTCCGCGACTGCCGGCGTTTTCTGGATCAGGAAGGCTTCCTCCCGGTTCTGTCCTCCCCCCGAACACCATTGTAATGATATCCATTCTCACATAGACTCGCCGTCATCCCTAACCTTATAAAAATGTCGGGGGCGGCAAATGTCCGGCGCCACACGGGACCCCCTTACGGTCCACGCCTTGTACAGTGAATATCACGGCTGGTTGCACCGCGTGCTGCAGCGCCGCTTGGGCGATGCCGACGATGCCGCCGACCTGGCCCACGATGCCTTCCTGCGTCTGCTGACGCGGCCGCGACCGCTGGATCATGGCAGCGCCCGCCCTTATCTGAGCCGCATGGCCCGGGGGCTGTGCGTGGATCTGTGGCGCCGCCGGGAAATCGAACGGGCCTGGCTGGAAACCCTGGCCCACCATCCGCAGGCCGAGGCGCCATCCGCCGAGCAAAGCGCCGCCGCCCTGGAAGCGCTGGTGGCGGTGGACGGCATGTTGAAACGGCTGCCGCCGATGGTGGCGCGCACTTTCGTGCTGTCCATGGTGCACGGCCTGAACGGCAAGCAAATCGCCCAGCGTCTGGGGATAACCGACCGCACCGTGCGCAACCATCTGTCGCGGGCGATGCTCGCCTGTCTGCGTTTGCAGGCACGTTTGGATGGCGCCCCGGAGCCCCACTCGTGACACGATCCGCGCCGCTCGATCCCCGGATCCTCAGTGACGCCGCCGACTGGTTCGCGCTACTGCGTTCCGGCCAGGCCTCGGAGGCGGACACCGAGCGCTGGCGGCAATGGCTGGCCCGGCACCCGGACCATCAACAGGGCTGGCGCCTGGTGGAACAGGTGGAGCAGCGCTTCGAAGCCGCCACTGGAGACCATCCACATCACACCGAAGCCACTCTGGAGCGCGCACGCCATGATCGGCTGCGGCGCCGGGGCGTGATCAAGGGATTGGCGCTGCTGCTTGCCAGCGGCGGCCTCGGTTGGTCCGGCTGGCAGGTCACCGGCGCCGGCGAGCGGATCGCCGCCTGGCGGGCCAGCCACCGCACCGGCGTCGGCGAGATCCGCGCCCTGGAACTGGCGGACGGCACCCGGGTGTGGTTGAACACGGACACCGCGCTGAACACCGACCTGACCGGACCCCAGCGCCACTTTCAATTACTGCGCGGCGAGATCCTGCTGGAAACCGGCCCCGACCCACGGCCATTGGCAGTGGCCACACCAGCAGGCGTCGCCCGCCCGTTGGGTACCCGCTTCACCGTCCGTCTGGAACAGGAACGCACTTTCCTGGCGGTCTACGCAGGCGAGGTGGCAATCACCACCCGCGGCCACCAGCAGGCGCGGCTACCGGCCGGTTTTCAGACCCGCTTTTCCGCAACGGACATTGAGACACCGGCCCGGGCGGACCCGGCGCGCGAGGCCTGGCATCGGGGCATCCTGCTGGCCGACGACATCCGCCTCGACGAATTGGTGAAGGAGCTGGGGCACTACCAACACGGCTTCATCAACGTGGCACCGGAGGTGGCCGGTCTGCAGGTCTTCGGCGGTTATCCGCTGGCGCAACCGGAACGGGCACTGACCATGCTGGAGGCGGCCCTGCCGATCCGTATCCAACGCCCTCTGCCCTGGTGGACGGAGATCGGCCCTGGCCCCGGCTTCCGGGCAGAAGAAAAATAATTTTCCGCTTTCAACCTACCTGTTCGATGTATTGGTAAGCCCGCACTGTCGGGCACCGACGACAACAGGAGATACCGTGTCACATTCAGCACCGACGCGCCGCCGGCTGCGCGCCCTGGCCCTTGGCGTGGCCCTGGGTCTGGGCGGCGTACCGTTCACCGGCGCCACCGCCCAAACCACCCCGCCCGGCAGCGAGCAACAGCAGTACGACATTCCCCCCGGGCCGCTGAACACGGTGCTGACGCGCTTCGCCGAACGCTCCGGCACCTTTATTGCCGGCGACCTCCGGCTGACGGCGGACAAGCACAGCGCCGGCCTGCGCGGCCGCTTCAGCCGCGAGGAGGCGCTCGACCGCATCCTGGCCGGCAGCGGACTGATGGCCGAACGTCAAGATGACGGCAGCTATACGCTCAAGGCCGCCAGCACCAGCACCCGGCTCGCCCCGGTGACGGTCACAGCGCCGACTCACCAGGGCGGGCGGCCGCGCACCCTCGACTACGACCGCGCGACCATCGAGGCGCAGCGTCCGCAGGACATCAAGGATCTGTTCAAGAAGGAGGCGTCGGTGGCGGTGGGCGGCCCCATCGCCATGAACCAGAAAGTCTATGTGCGCGGTGTCGAGGAAACCGCCATGGTGGTCACCGTGGATGGCGCCCGGCAGAACAACAAGGTGTTCCACCACAACGCCACCAATCTGATCGACCCGTCCCTGCTCAAAGCCGCGCGCGCCTCCGCCGGTGTAGCGGCGGCCGACGCCGGCCCCGGCGCACTGGGCGGCAGTCTCGCCTACGAGACCGTGGACGCGGCCGATCTGCTGGCGCCGGACGACAATGCGGGCGCTTTCCTGGACGGACGCTATGCCTCCAACGGCGATACCCGGTCCGTTGCCGGCGCCGCCTTTGGCCGGGCCGGCGGCTTCGAGGGGCTGGGTTACATCAAGCATACCGACGGCAATGACTACGAAGACGGCAACGGCGACACCGCCCGTTTCACCGCCCCCGGACTGATCAGCGGCCTGGTCAAGGTGGCCTACGAGGATGCCGGAGCGGGCCGCTTCGAGCTCAGTCACGAAGTGGTCAACGACGATGCCGCCCGCCCCTACCGGGCCAACTTCGCCGGTCTGGACGGCGGCCGGCCGGTGCCCGATTCCCGGGTCTACGATCTGACCCGCCGCAATACCGTCTTCAATTACCAGCGCGACACCGGCCAGGGCTACTGGAACCCGGCGGTAACGCTGGCTCATAACGAAACCGAACTGGACACCCGCGAAGTGCCGCTGTCCGCGCCGGATACCCAGGTGGTCTACACCGGCATCACCGAAAGCGTCTCCGCCACCCTCAAGAACGTGGCGCACACCCGCTTCGCCAATATCACCTTTGGCCTCGATCATTACGATGACAGTGCCATATTCCGCGAGGCCGGCAGCGCGGACCTGGAGGAAGCCGCCCGCAATACCGGGGTCTTCGTGCAGTTTCGCCAGGATCTGTGGGAACGGCTGGAACTCTCCTATGGCGCCCGCTACGACGACCAGACCTTCACCGGCACCGACGATTCCCACCACGACGACGAGGGCGTCAGCAGCAACGTGTTCGGCGAGTTCCACGTCAACGATCATCTGTCACTGAACGCTGGCTACACCGATGTCTGGGCGGGCACCGCCCTGGCCGAGAACTACATCCTCAACGGCGCCTGGGACTACGCCAATCTGGAGCCGGTGCGCGCCCACAACCGTACCGCCGGATTGCACCTGCATCGTGGCGGCTTCTTCGCCGAGGCCAATCGCTTCCGCACCGCCATCGCCAACGCCCGGGTGCCGTCCTACGGCGGCGATCCGGCCGCGGTGGCGGATTTCGACATCGATGGCTACGACCTGGCGGTGGGCTACATGGGGCGCCTGGGCGAAGTGTCAGTGAAATACGCCAACATCGATTCGGAGAAAGACGGCGACCCGGCCACCTCCTACGACGGCAACTATTTCACCGCGCCGCTGGGTGAGTTGATCACCGTCAGCGGCGTGTTCGCGGTACCACGCTGGCCGCTGGAACTGGGCGCCAGCGCGGAAATCGCCCTCGACAACGACGACGTGGAGAGCAACGGCGCCAAACAGGAGGGCTACACGGTGGTGGACATCTACGCGGAGTACCGGCCGGTGCCGCCGCTGACCCTGCGCCTGTCGGTGGACAACCTCAATGACGAGGATTACGTGGACCGGGCCAGCTATGGGCAGGAGTTCCCCGATGTAAGTCCACTGCTGGAACCGGGCCGCTCCATTGCTTTGCAGGCGCGTTACGACTTCTGAGCGAAACGCGGAGGCTCCGTTTTCAATATGGAGCCGGGTTGCGGTGGTTGATTTCCACGGCCATCGCAACTTTGCAAAGTTATACAACGTGTCCAACCTGAGGAATGCACCATGGGAGTCCGCTTATCCATCATGTGAGGAGAGACGATCATGGCTGTTCGCAAAGCTCGTTCTACTCAAGCAAGGGGCAAGCAGATCAAGAACCCCGATCAGTATGAAGCACTGCGTGACCGGGGCATGAGTAAGTCCAAGGCCGCCCGCATCGCCAACACTCCGAATGCCGGACGCAAGGGCGGCAAACAGCCCCCCTATGAGGACTGGACCCGCGAAGCGTTATATCAGCAGGCCAGGAAGGTCGGCATCGAGGGCCGCAGCGGCATGAAGAAGGCGCAGCTCATCGACGCGCTGCGCCATCATTGACCTGGCGCCGGGGGCGCCGGATCAGTCGATCAGGAGACCGGTGGTCTCGTCGATCCCCAGATGCACGTTCATGTTCTGCACCGCGGCGCCGGCGGCGCCCTTGCCCAGGTTATCCAGCCGCGCGATCACGCACTGGCGCTCGCCGTTACCGAACAGGAACAGATCCACCCGGTTGGTGTCGTTACTGCCCTGAACGTCGAAGAAACCGCCGTTGAGGCCAGCGGGATCGTCCGGGGCGTGGACGCGGATGAACGGCTCGTCGGCGTACCGGTGCCGCAAGGCCTCATAGAGCTGGCCAACGTCGGTGCCCGGTTTCAGGTGGGACATTTGCAGCGGCACGGTCACCGCCAGCCCTTTGAGGAAAGGGCCCACGGTGGGGACGAAGATCGGAGCCCGGGTCAGGCCGGTGTAGCGCTGCATTTCCGGCAGATGCTTGTGCTCCAGGCCGAGGGCGTAGGCGCGCGGCGCCCGCAGGCGGCCCTCGGTATCGGCTTCGTAGTCGGCGATCATGCTCTTGCCGCCGCCGCTGTAGCCGGTCAGGGAGGTGGCGCTGAGCGGGTAATCCGCGGGCAGCAGACCCGCATCCACCAGCGGCCGCACCGCCAGAATAAAGGCACTGGCGTGGCAGCCTACGTTGGCGATGCGCTTGCTGGCACGGATGCGGTCACGCTGCCCGGCTTCCAGTTCCGGCAGTCCATAGACCCAGTCGTCGGCTACCCGGAACGCGGTGCTGGCGTCGATCAGGCAGGTGTCCGGGTTATCCACCATGGCCGCCGCTTCCCGCGAGGCGGCATCCGGCAAGCACAGGAAGGCCACGTCGGCGGCGTTCAGCAGCCGGGCGCGCTCGGCCGGATCCTTGCGCAGCGCGCTGTCGATGCGCAGCAGCTCAATGTCCGCGCGCCCTTCCAGGTACTCGAACAGACGCAGACCGGTGGTGCCTTCCTGACCGTCCACATAAACCTTGAATGCCATTTTCGGATCTCCCGGTGAAACAGACCGCCAAGCCTAAGTATCCGGCGGGGCGCTTGCAACGGACAGGTTTATTTTCCGCGCTTTCCGCCCCCGATCTCAACCGGCGGCCTTCGGGCTCGCTAAGCGGCAAGGTCCCCGGCGGGTCCGAAGAACTCGAAATGGATGTCGGCGTCCTCCACGGCGCGCTGCTTCAGCAGCCGCCAACCGTGCTTCAGCATTGGCGCCGGGCCGCATAGGTAGAATTCCGCGTCCTGGTCTCCGATCAGTTGATCCAGCAGAGCGGAATCCAGCAGGCCCTCACTGTCATGAAGCGCCCGGATACGGTCCTCATCAGTAGCCTCGCTGAAGCGTACATGGACGGTCAGATTGGGATACTCCCCACGCAGCGTGGCCAGTTCCCGCTCGAACGGACGCACCGCTCCGTTAAGGGCGCACTGAATAAAGATCACTTCCCGGTCAGGCTGCTGCTCCAAAGCCGCATAGAGCATGGACAGGATCGGCGTGATACCGACACCGCCGGCAATCAGGACCAGCGGCTTGCCGGCCTCCGCGACGGGGGTCAACACAAACTCACCACAGGGCGGCGCCAGTTCCACCACATCGCCTTGCGCGATTCGGTCATGCAAATAGTTGGAGCAAACACCGTCCGGCGCCCCAGCGTCACAAGCCAGCTCCCGCTTCACGCTGATCCGGTAGTGCTCCGAGCCCGGCCGGTTGGACAAACTATAGTTGCGCATCACCGGTGCACCGTTTTCAGGCGTGACACGCAACGTCACGTACTGACCGGGCTGATGGGGTTGTAAAGGTTGGCCGTCTTCAGGGACCAGATACAACGAAACGATATTGTCGCTGGCAGCTTCCCGTTGCCGGACGACGAACCGCTTGAAGCCTTGCCAGCCATGGACCTCGGTCTGGTGATGGTAAATCTCACGTTCGCGTTGAATAAAGAGATCCGCCAATGCCCCGTAAGCCGCCGCCCACGCATCAATGATCTCATCCGTGGCCGCTTCGCCCAACACTTCCCGGATCGACGCCAGCAGGTTCTCTCCCACGATCGGATAATGCTCGGCCTGGATGCCCAGAGAGACATGCTTCTGGGCGATCAGTTCCACCGCTCCCGCCAGCATGGCCGGGTTTTCGATGTTCCGTGCGTAGGCGCATATGGCGGCCGCCAGCGCGCGCTGTTGGGTTCCCGCATGCTGATGGGCCGGATTGAAGAACGCCAGCACCTCCGGGTTTTCCCGGAACATCCGTTGATAAAAGTGGCGCGTCAGCACCTCACCATGGTCCTCCAACACGGGAACGGTTTGTTTGATGATCTCCATCTGGGCCGCTGACAGCATGGCACCTCCTTAAGGTACATTAAAAATACATCTTATAAAGAGGTATATTATGTACATCTTTAACATAAATCAAGTTCGCCCCGCCGCAGCCAGGCGCTTGACTTTCCGTGGTTCCGCCGACACCGTATTTCCCGCTCACCTCAAGCAAACTCTTTCCACCCTCGGCAGTGACCGCCATGCCCCAGTCCGGCCCTCTGACACTCTACCGCCAGGCCTTGAAGGATGGCTTCACCATGGACTCCGGCCAGGAACAGGCCGTGATCGCGCTGCAACAGTGTTTTGACGCTTTGAAACGGGGCGAACGCCCCGCCGGGCTCTATCTTTGGGGACCGGTGGGCCGTGGCAAAACCTGGCTCATGGACCAGTTTCATCACAGTCTTTCGGTCCCGGTCCGCCGCCAGCATTTCCACCATTTCATGCAATGGGTGCATCGACGCTTGTTCCAATTAACCGGCCACTGCGATCCGCTTCGCCACTTGGCGAGGGAGCTGGCCGGTGAACTGCGCGTGCTCTGCTTCGACGAGCTGTTCGTCAGCGATATCGGTGACGCCATGCTGCTGGGGCCGCTATTTGAAACGCTCATCGACGCCGGACTGACGCTGATCATCACGTCCAACTGCGCACCGGAACATCTGTATCAGGATGGTTTTAACTATGACCGCTTCGCCCCCGCTGTCAGCGCACTACAGCAACATCTCAAGGTGCTCCGGGTGGACGGCGGGCAGGACCACCGGCTCCGTGCCGGCAACGCCTTTTCCCGATACTGGATCGCGGATCGCGAGCCGCTGGAAGGCGCCTTCCTGGACTATCTCGAAACGGGAGAATCGGCTACCGACACCCCCTGGACGTTGGAGCGGCGCCTCTTGCCGGTGGTCCGGCGTGGGAAACACGCTCTCTGGTCCACCTTCGCTCAACTCTGTGAAACACCCCGGTCCAGCTCTGACTACATGGCGCTTTGCGGCCATTTCCAGGCGCTTTTTCTCAGCGATGTGCCGGCCCTGGGTGGCAAACCGAACGCATCCGGCATCGCCCGTGGCACCGAGGACGCCGCCAGCCAGGTCGCCGCTGGTGACCGGGCGCTGCCGGCTCTGTCCAGACATGACGACGCCGTACGCCGGCTGATCGCCCTGGTGGACGAATGCTATGACCGCCTTTGCCCGCTCTACGTGCACGCCGATGTATCGTTGGACAGGCTCTACACGGAAGGGCATCTGATCTTGCCCTTTCAGAGAACAGTGAGCCGGCTCCATGCCATGCAGACCTGGCCGCACCCTTCGTCGGACCCGGGAAGCGGCCAGACAGAGAGACTCACTCTCCCTTGAGTTCCTTCAACTTTTGTTCCAGCTCGGCGATCTTGCGGCGCGCCTCATCGCCTTCGGGAATGTCGCGGCCGCTGTCACGCCATTCGATGGCTGCCTTGAACCCTTCGGTCTGAGCATAACGACGGAACCAGAGACCTTCCGGATTGTGTCGGGTGATGCCATCGAACACCGTGGCCAGCATCTGGGTCTGCTCCAGGCCCATGGTCAGCATGACCTGATTCACCACCAGTTTGTGCATGCTCAGATGGCTGCTTGGCACCCCGGCAATGCGCCCCGCCACTTCCATGGTCTTGGCGTCCAGTTCCTCCTCCGGCACCACATAGTTGGCCAGGCCCCATTCACCAGCCTGCTTGCCGGAAATCAGATCCCCGGTGAACATCATCTGCTTGGCCCGGACAGGCCCAAGCCGATAGGTCCACATGGCGGTCGTCGGGCATCCCCAGACCCGGGTGGGCATGTAACCGATACGGGCATTCTCGGCCATGATCATCAGGTCACAGCACAGCGCGATATCACTTCCGCCGGCGGCGGCGGCGCCATGAATCTTGGCGATGGTGGGTTTACGGGACCGCCACAGGCTCATGAAATCCTCGGTGTTCCGCTTCATATGGGCGTAGTCGACCATGGGATCCCAGGGCATGGCTTCCTGCTGACAGGGATTCTCCCTTTGTGATTCAGCGTAGTAGGTCAGATCGTAACCGCCACAAAACCCTTTGCCGGCGCCTTCAACGACAATCACGTGGACCTGGTCGTTCTCTTCCGCCCACCTTACCGCGCGCCGGATATCGTCACCGGTTTCATCGATGATGGCATTGAGTTTTTCCGGACGATTGAGGAGCAGCCGGGCGATTCTTGGGTTTTTCTCATCCTGGGAAATCCGGACGGTTGTCAATTCCAGCATGATTCTCTCCAATAAGGGGGTTTTCGACTTCTTGACAGTCAGTCATGACTGACTGCAAAGTATCACCCTGGATTTCGGAGTGCAAACTCAATGAAGACCTCAACGTCCAAGGCACGGCCTTCCCCTTCCTTGAAGGACCGGATTACCGACGCGGCGGTGGCATTGCTGATCGATGAAGGCGTGGCAAGAACCACAACGGTGGCGGTTCAGAAACGGGCGAACGTGAGTCGCGGAGCCCTGCTTTATCACTTCCCGAGCAGAGCGGAATTACTCGCCTCCACCATCGAGAGACTGGTCCGGATGAACGAGCAACAGATCAATGAATCCTTTCTGAGCTGCTCGGACCCGGCCGAGGACGTGGAAAAAGCGCTGATCGCATTAAGCGACAACATGGCCCGCCCCTCGTATCTGGCTGAAATGGAACTGTGGGCGATCTCACGAAACGATCAGGAATTACGCGACGCCCTCTACCAGGCGGAAAAAGCTGCCCGCTTTGATCTGGACCGGGTGGTCGGGAAGCTCCTTGAATGCTGGAAAAAGCACGAAAATTATCAGCTTCTGGCGGATCTGAGCGTGGAGTTCCTCAGAGGCGTGGCCTTTTCCGACATCCTGAGAAAACGGCCCGAGTACCGATGGCGAATGATTTCGTTGTGGGTTGAAGTGATCAAAAAATCACTGGAAACCTGAGCACCGTCACCGAAAGCTCTTTTCGTCTCAGTTCGGGCGGGTTGGCAATCCATCCTCATTTGAAAACAAAGAAACAGGAGACGAATCGATGAGCCAGGCTATTCCTCATGACAACATTGAGGCCGCCAAACTGCTTGAACAGGCTCCCAGCCCGCTGGCTTTGCTGCGCCGGACCGCAGCCCGGCGTCCGGATCATCCCGCGCTGATCTATCTGCGCGATGCCAGCGACCCACAACCCGTGACACTCACTTATGGTCAGCTACTCGAGGAAGTGGAAACCCTTTGCCGGGCACTGAAAGCACGAGGCGTCAGTCAGGGGGACGGTATCCCCATACTGCTGCCACTGGTTCCTCAAGCGGTCTCCAGCCTGATTGCCGCCCTCACCGTGGGCATCGCTTTCCCGGTGAATCTGTTGTTGTCTCCGGAAGCGTTGGCCACCCAGTTCAAACTGGCCCGGGCCAGGGAGGTCATTGTCATGGGGCCTCACCCCGCCCTGGATGTCCACGAGCGGGTCGGCGCCGCCATCGAATTACTGGCTCGCGAGATCAACCTGGTCGAGGTGGCGCTGGGAGAGCCGACTTCAGACTCGTTTTCCTGGGCACGGCTGCTTGCAGCCGGCAATACTGATTCACCTGTTGAGGATTTTCCCGAGGCACCGGCGGCGCTGGTTCACACTGGCGGCACCACCGGCGCCCCCAAACTTGCCGAGCTGACGCAGCGCAATCTGGCGGCCGGCGCTATCATGGCCGCCTCGGCGCTCGGATGGCGGGAGAACGATCGCATTCTTACCGGGCTGCCTCTGTTTCACGTCGGCGGTTCCGTCGACATGCTGCTTTCCGGCATCGCGGCCGGCGCCACGCTGGTGTTTCCTACCGCCCTGGGCCTACGCAATCCAGAAGTCATCAGCCGCTTCTGGCCTTTGGTGGACGAGACCCGGGCGACCCTTGTCGGCGGAGTACCGACCATGCTCTCGGCGATGGTATCCAGCCCACGTGCCGGCTCGACACTGAGTACATTACGAGGGTTCGTAACCGGCGGCTCGCCACTGCCCGCCGAATTGAAGCGGAAGGTGGAAGAAGTCAGCGGCAAACCGGTGTGCCAGCTCTATGGCCAGACCGAAACCGCCGGCATCACCACCGCGCAAAGCGCTGATGGAAGTTATCACCCGATCCGTGGCGGCAGGCCCATTCCCATGATGAAGGTGGCGATTGGCGGCCCGAACGGCAGCTTCCAACCCGGCGACACCGGTGAAGTGTTCGTGTCCGGTCCCAATGTCTTTCTCGGCTACCGCACCAACGACGGTATTCAGGGCGGCCCGGCCGATGGCTGGATCAGCACCGGAGATCTTGGCGAAGTCACCGAGGATGGCGATCTGCGGTTGGTCGGCCGCAGCAAGGAAATCATCATCCGTAGCGGGCACAATATCGACCCGCTGCTGATCGAAGAAGTAGCCATGGCGCACCCGGCCGTGGCGCAGGCTGCCGCGGTCGCCATGCCCGATGCCTATGCGGGGGAACTCCCGGTTCTGTATGTCGCTCTGACACCAGGAGCGCAAGTCAGTCCCGAGGAGCTCATCGCGCATACGGGTGAACGCATCGCCGAACCACCGGCCCGGCCAAAGCACGCCTTTATCCTTGAGGAAATGCCACTCACTCCCGTCGGGAAAATCGCCCGCTATAAACTCAAGCAAATGGCCACCGAGCATCAGGTTGGTCGCGCCCTCTCTTCCATCGATACCTTGGAGAAAGTGACCTGTCAGGACAATGGTGCCAGACAGGTGGGTTTGTACTGGAAGCAGAAACCGACAAGCGAGCAACGGGAATTCGCGGCCGCGGCACTGGCCGATCTGGGGCTTGAGCAGGTGTAAACACGCCCCGTTGCTGGTCACCGCTAGGGAAGATGGCGATTTCGCATCTTCCCTCCCGCCCATGCTTTATCCGGCCTCCGCCTGATAGTATCGATTGCCGGCCAGCGCGCCCTCGTCGCCACATCGCCAATAGAGGCCCGGTGTTCCGTTTGTTATGCTTCATCGTTCGCTTCGCTCCGACACGAGCGCCCCTGTTTCAAGCAAGCTCACGCAAGTCTTGAACGGCATGGCATGGCCCAAAACGCCAGAAATCGAGGATCAAACGCAGATATGGCAAAGGAAGATCTATCCGGCCACACCCCCATGATGCAGCAGTACCTTGGCATCAAGGCCGAGCACCCGGACCAGTTGGTGTTCTACCGCATGGGGGATTTTTATGAGCTGTTCTTCGGCGATGCGCAGAAGGCGGCACGGTTGCTGGACATCACGCTGACCCAGCGCGGGCAAAGCGCCGGCAAGCCGATTCCGATGGCGGGGATTCCGTATCACGCGGCGGAAGGGTATCTGGCACGGTTGGTGAAGCTCGGTGAGTCGGTGGTGATCTGCGAGCAGATCGGTGATCCGGCCACCAGCAAGGGGCCAGTGGAACGCAAGGTGGTACGCATCGTCACCCCGGGGACCGTGAGTGACGAAGCCTTGATGGAAGAGCGCCGCGACAATCTGCTTTGCGCTTTGTACGAGGACGGCCCCCGTGTGGGCGCGGCGGCGCTGGATGTGGCCGCCGGCCGTTTCGTGGTGACCCAGGTGGAAGGCCAGGAGCAGTTGCAGGCGTTACTCGAGCGCTGGCAGCCGGCGGAGTTGTTGCTGAGCGAAGCACACGGTTTTCCGACGGCCTTGACGGAGCGCCCCGGCAGCCGGGTCCGGCCGGTGTGGGAATTCGATGAGGAAGCAGCGCGGCGGCAGCTGTGCAAGCAGTTCCAGGTGCAGGACCTGTCCGGCTTCGGGCAGCCGGCGGGCGCCGCGGTGGCCGCCGCCGGCGCGCTGTTGCAGTACGCCCGCGATACGCAGCGCAGCGCCCTGCCCCATGTCACCGGTCTGGCGGTGGAGTCGTTCGACGACAGCGTGGCCATGGACGCCGCCACCCGCCGCAATCTGGAACTGACCGAAACGCTGGATGGTCGGGAGCAGCATTCCCTGGCCTGGGTATTGGACAACACCACCACCGCCATGGGCGCGCGCCTGCTGAAGCGCTGGGTGCACCAGCCATTACGTGACCGCGCCGTGCTCAATGGCCGCCAGGATCGTATCGATGCCTTGCGTGACGGCTGGCGTTTCGAGGCGCTGCGCCAGGTGCTGGATCAGATTGGCGATATGGAACGGATCCTCGGCCGGGTGGCGCTGCGCTCCGCCCGCCCCCGCGATCTGACCCGCCTGCGCGCCAGCCTGGAAGCGCTGCCGGCCTTGCACGCGGCCTTGCCGGAATCCAACGCCTTCGCCGAAGCCCATGAGCGCTTGGGCGAGTTCCCGGAACAGTGCGAATTGCTGGCCCGGGCAGTGATCGAGAATCCGCCCATGCTGATCCGCGACGGCGGTGTCATCGCTCCCGGTTACAGTGAGGATCTGGATGAGTTGCGCGCCATCAGTGAGAACGCCGGCGCGGTGCTTGTGGATATTGAAAAGCGCGAGCGCGAGCGCACCGGCTTTGCCACTCTGCGGGTCAAGTACAACAAGGTCCACGGCTACTATATTGAGCTGTCCCGCCGCGAGGCGGAGCAGGCGCCGGTGGACTATCAACGCCGGCAGACCCTGAAGAACGCTGAGCGCTTTATTACGCCGGAGCTGAAGACCTTCGAGGACAAGGCGCTGTCCGCGTCCAGCAAGGCGCTGACGCTGGAAAAACGGCTCTACGAGGAGTTGATCGAAACGGTGGCGGCGCATCTGGGTCCGTTGCAGGTTTGCGCCTCGGCGGTGGCCGAACTGGACGTGCTGGCGACCCTGGCCGAACGCGCCGAGGCGCTCGGCTGGGTACGGCCGCAATTACTGGAGACACCACTGCTGGAGATCGTCGACGGCCGTCACCCGGTGGTGGAACAGGTGCTGGAAGAGGCGTTCGTGCCGAACAGCCTGCACCTGGATGATCGCCGCCGCATGGTCGTCATCACCGGTCCGAACATGGGCGGTAAATCCACCTATATGCGTCAGACCGCGTTGATCGCGCTGCTCGCTCACATCGGCAGCGCGGTGCCCGCCGCCAGCGCCCGCATCGGGCCGCTGGACCGGATCTTCACCCGCATCGGCTCCTCCGACGATCTGGCCGGCGGCCGCTCCACCTTTATGGTGGAAATGTCGGAAACCGCCAACATCCTCAATAACGCCACGCCGGAAAGTCTGGTATTGATGGATGAGATTGGTCGCGGCACCAGTACCTTCGACGGGCTCAGTCTGGCCTGGGCGGCGGCGGAACATCTGGCCACGCGGCTGCGCGCCTTCACTCTGTTCGCCACCCATTATTTCGAGTTGACGCAGCTGCCGGAGACTCTGGACACTGTCTACAATGCTCATCTCACCGCCAGCGAGCACGACAATCGCATCGTGTTCCTGCACCGGGTGCAGGAGGGGCCCGCCAGCCGCAGTTACGGTCTGCAGGTGGCACAACTGGCCGGGGTGCCGGCACCAGTGATACAGCGGGCCACGGAAAAACTGCTGGAACTGGAAACCGGCACCCCCGCGCCGGCGCCGGCGCCCACGCGCCCGGCGGCGCCGATGCAAAGCGAGCTGTTCGCGGCACCGGACCCGCTCAAGGAGGCCATCGCCGAAATCGATCCCGATCAGGTGACACCCCGTCAGGCGCTGGATCTGCTTTATCGGCTGAAGAGCTTAGCTTAACCGGGTAAGCCGGTTTGCCTGCCCGGGACCTTGAAGCTAGACTAGCGCGGCCCCGAGACCCCCAAACCGGCGCTCTGCTAGACTTTCCATAGCGGGCGGACCGGTCGTGGAAGAGAACACACCTGGCGAGGACAGGCTAATGACGTTCGTAGTAGGTGAAAACTGCATCAAGTGTAAACACACGGACTGTGTGGAAGTATGTCCGGTGGACTGCTTTTATGAAGGTCCGAATTTTCTGGTGATTCACCCGGATGAGTGCATCGACTGTGCGCTGTGCGAGCCGGAGTGTCCCGTGAACGCGATCTTCTCGGAAGACGAGTTGCCCGACGATCAGCAGGAATTCCTGGAAATCAATGCCGAATTGGCGGAGAAGTGGCCAAATATCACGGAGATGAAGGACGCTCCCGACGACGCCGCGGACTGGGATGGCGTGGCCAACAAGCGCGAGCAGCTGATTCGAGAGTGGTAGTGAGAACGGCGGGCATGACGGATCGAAGATTCGTCTTACCGCCAACCGCCTGAGCGGCGGACTGGCATCGCCATGGAAGGTGGCCACAAAATGAGAAGGGCGGCATCCTGCCGCCCTTTTTGCGTCGAGTCGTCCTTACCCGATTTGCGCTCACCTGGACATCCTTGTCCGCCATCCTTAGCAGTTCCCTGTGCTCATGTCCCTGAACACGGGAAGTACTATAGCAAGCGCCCTGACGCTCAAGGGTTAAAGATCTTTAAAAAGTAAATGGATCTCGTCCCCACAAAAACAAAAAACCCTTATAAATCAGACAGATAAGAATTTTCAGATCGAAAGAAAGAGCAGATGGCGGACACAACATTGGTAAAAATGCTTACACCATTGTAAGCTATGGCTTACAAGATCGCGGTTGACCCTCACTTCACCAGCCTGCCATTTGCACCCCGGATACGGTGCACCCGAACAAGCTAGGAAGTTTTTACATTCTCTCACCGCATTTTACAGCAGGGGGAAGGCTCTCCCTGTAGGATATACAGTATCTCGATTGGCTAGGGCATTAGGCCGAGCCAACGGAAAAGGTATCCCCCCAAGGCGCTAGAAATAGCGCTCACAACCCCCCCTCTTCCACCCCCCCCCCCTTTGGAAGAGGGGTTTTTTTTGTCCGCCGTCCATGGCGGCCACTCCTTGGGCCGTCGCAAGCGACGTCAAAAATCCCTCCCTGCGATTTTTGCGCCCCTCAGAGTGACTTCAACCGCACACACACCGATTCAAAAGCCTCCTTCAACGGGTCGAACAGAGATGCGGCCACTGACAGATCCCCGTCGCGGGCCGCGCTTTCCATCTCCAGACATAACGCCGACACCCGTACCGCGCCGAGGTTGCCACTACTGCCCTTGAAGCTATGAGCCTGCTGGCGCACCACTTCCACATCGGCGGCGGCCAGACCATCCTGAATCGCGCGCAAACGCTGTTCGCCATCCTTGACGAACGACACCACCAAGCGGGGAAAATCCGCCCCCATCACTTCTTTCAGTTCCTGGATAACCGCCAGGTCCACTGCTTCCTGCCTGCTCATCAATCACTCCAGCTGAGCCCTGCGTCAACGCAATCGTGACGCCAATGGTAGCGCCATAATATCGCACAGACTTCAGCGGAATGGATGAGAAAACGGGCTGCCGTGTCAGGCAAAGAGGCGCCGCGACCGTGGAAAGCAGCGCGGCCATGGACAGGCTCAGGACAACAGGCCCAGACGCCGGGCCCGCTCCAGATCCTTCGGGTAATCCACGTCCCAGAGCATCGGCAATAGTCGTGGCTGACAATGGGCGGACAGCGCCGCCAGGGTATCGGCCAGGGTGTGATCGGTACTCATCGCCACATGGCGGAACAGTGGCTGGCGCCAGAGCGCGGCATCACTGCCGCCCAGCAAGACGAACCCGCCATCCTCGCTGGGGCCCAGTACCACCGGCGCCTGTCCCAGGGTATCCGCGGCTTCCCGCAGATAGTCGGGGCTCATCGCGGGACAGTCGCTGCCCACCAGCAACACTCTATCCGCCCGCGCCAGCCCCCAGGCCATGGCCCGCTCCATGCGCTCGCCCAGATCCGCCCCTTGCTGGTAGTCGATGTCCAGCCCGAGCTCCCGCGCCCGGCGCTCGGTCGCGGCCTCCGCACGGTTTAGCATCAGCACCGCCGGGCCGGGAAACGCCGCCGCCAAACACAGCGTCCGGTCCAGCAGCGCCTGGTGAGCCGCCAGCGCGGCGTTCTCTCCCAAGGAAGCCGCCAACCGGGTTTTCACCTGCCCCGGCTCTGGCGCCTTGGCGAAGACCAACAGCAACGTGCTCTCGCCTTTATCCCGGGTCACGCCCGCCCTCCCGCTCTGGAGCGGCTTCACCATCGTCATGGTCGCGATAATAGATTCGGTGCAGTTCGGCCGGGTCGGCGCCACGCCAATAGCGCCAGCGCAAGCGCCACATCAGCCATACCGTCCGCAGCACACCGTGTTGCTGCCAGCGGCGACTGTCCACCACCATTCTGGGACGTAAACATAACGGCTTGCCGTGGCGACGCAGGCAGGCACTCAATGCCACGTCCTCCATTAACGGCTGTAACGGAAAGCCACCCACATCGAGAAACAAAAGGCGATCCACGAAGATCCCCTGATCGCCAGTGGCAATACCGGTCCAGCGCGAGCGCAGATTCATGGCGCCGCCGATGATCGGAAAGAGTGGATGGCGGCCTTTGAGACGGACATCGAACCGCCCCCACAACGGCCCCTCCGGCAAATAACGCAATGCCGCCGGTTGCCCCCGCCGCATGCCGCTGTCAGCGTGGAGGAACCAGAGCAGATCACCGCAGGCCCGTTCAGCGCCGAAGTTCATCTGACGGGCCCGGCCACGATCGCAGTGCAGGACCTTGTCCGCGACCTCCTCCGCCACCGACACGGTCTCGTCGGTGCTGGCACCGTCCACCACGATGATCTCATCCTGATCCCACAGATGTCGGCGCAGCTTCGGCAGCAGCCACCGTAAACGGGGGGCTTCATTGAGCACCGGAATCACCACGCTCAAACGCCGCGTCACGCCAGCGCTCCACCGCAGCTGCTACCGGCGCCGGCGGTGCAACCATAACAATGATCCGCCACGTACACCGGTTCTCCGTCCTTGTCGTCCTGTAGCATTTCCCGCAGATGTGGATGACGCCCGGTGCCACCCTGAGCCAGGCCCAGCATCTGGTTGAAATCGCAATCGTACAGGTAACCCTGATAATCCACGCTCAGGGTATTCCGGCACATCACGTCGTCCAGATTGGCCGGATTGTGGTTGCTACGCAGCAGCTGCATATAATCATCGAACTGATGGTGGGCCAGCAGCACCGAGCCGAACCGGCTGATCGGCATGTTGGTGATGGTCAGCAGGCGATTGAAGTGAATATCGAAACGGACCGCCAGCTCGCGCTTGTAGTCCTCCTGCAAACCGGCCTGCGGTGGTGGCAGGTGAGCCCCCACCGGGTTGTACACCAGGTCCAGAATCAGGGACTCGCCACCATAACCCATCCGGTTGAGCCGACGGATCGCCTCGATGCTGGCCGCATAGACTCCCTTGCCCCGCTGCTTGTTGACGTTCTCTTCCAGATAGCAGGGCAAGGACGCCACCACCTGCACGCCCTGTTCCGCCAGGAAAGCCGGCAAATCTTCATAGCCGGGTTCCAGCAGGATGGTCAGATTGCAGCGGTCGATCACGGTGACACCCAGCGTCCGTGCTTCCTGGACCAATCGCCGAAAGTGAGGACTCATTTCCGGCGCACCGCCGGTCAGATCCAGGGTCTCGATGTGTCCCCGCCGCAGCACCTCGATAACCAGGTCGGCGGTCTCCGCGGACATCATTTCCGTGCGCGTGGGACCCGCGTTTACGTGGCAATGCACGCAGCTCAGATTGCACCGATAGCCCAGATTCACCTGCAAGATGGTGGTCCGCCGCCGATGTAGCGCGGGGAAATCGGTGCCGCTGCGTACCAGTAACGCGCGACTGTCTCTCATGATCAGCTCCTGTCCGTTGTTCTACTGTAATGGACGCACGGATAAGGAAAACGTTACGTCAAAAGACACGACAAAGGCGAATTCGATACAGAAGAGGGGAAATGGCGCCCCGGAGACGATTTGAACGTCCGACCTAGCGCTTAGGAGGCGCTTGCTCTATCCAACTGAGCTACCGGGGCATTGAAAGGAGGCATTGTACCGGCCTGAAACCGCAGTGCCAGTAGCAAGGAGCAAGACTCTCTGTGGAGGCGCTTACTCACCCTCCGGGCACCGGCCACGCGGCGGTATCCGCGTGGCGTGACGGCGGCCGGCGCAGGGCGCCGGAAGGCCCCGCCCTCACCCAACTGAGCTACCGGGGCAGAAGAACGGCATTGTACCGGCCTGAACGGCTCGTGCCAGCCCATATGCCCATTCGCCGCAAAGCAGCGAATCCAGGAAGGCAACCATTGACATCTCATGCTTCCTCATTAAACATTCAATAAATCAATTGAATATTGTTCCATTAAGCAGGAACCACTGCCATGACCGAGATTTTCGAATTCGTCATCCGCACGCTGTTGATCGGCATCGGGGCCACGGCGATAGCGGATGGCTATGCCCTGGCCGCCCGGCGTTTGCTGGGTATTCCGGCGCCCAACTGGGGACTGGTGGGACGCTGGGTGGGGCATCTGCCTCGTGGTCGATGGATTCATGACAGCATCGCCAAAGCCCCGGCTGTCACCGGTGAAACCGCACTGGGGTGGCTTACCCACTATCTCATAGGCATTGGTTTCGCTGGGCTGCTGCTGGCACTGGCGGGGTTATCCTGGGCCAGGGAGCCATCCTTATGGCCGGCGCTGCTGTTCGGCGTGCTTACCGTGGCGGCACCTCTGTTGATTCTGCAGCCGGGCATGGGCGCTGGCGTGGCGGCGTCGAAAACACCGAACCCGAATCAGGCCCGTCTTCGCAGCCTGATCAATCACACCGTATTCGGTATCGGCCTGTTTCTCGCCGCCTGGCTGGGGGCTTTGATTCTACCCTCGCCATGACCACAGCCCGCCTCCGTGGATGACGTTTTACCTTTGTTGCCTTTACGCATCACGGTGGGCGATTCTAGGGTCAATAAAACCGATCAAGGAAAGGATCCACTCATGAAAGCACTCAGCATCATCATTCTGATCCTGGATATTTTCGCCATCGTGAAAATCCTGCAATCCGGCGCCGAGGTACCACAAAAGGCCCTGTGGATCGCGCTGGTGGTCATTCTGCCGCTGCTTGGTCTGATTCTCTGGGCCCTGCTGGGACCGGGCTCTCCGGTGAAAAAATAACCAGGCCGGGGTCAGCCCCCC
>SWCE01000618.1_pt1 | contig 57218 bp, 47 predicted proteins | sample 4690061 | NCBI WGS metagenome assembly SWCE01 (sample SAMN10267279, study PRJNA491770) | bioreactor metagenome | isolation source: DHS bioreactor inoculated with subseafloor sediment | place: Japan: off Shimokita Peninsula | collected 2012-10
GGGGGGCTACGAGGTCAAACTGACCATCACCAATGCCGAGGGGGAAACCTCCAGCCATGTCACCTCGATCACCGCGGAAGAATCCAGTGCCGTTCCTCTGATTTTGAGCAGTGCCTTGCCGGTAGTCGACGACGATGGCGACCTGAGCGTTATCGTTATCGATATCGACGGGGACAATCGTTTGACGGCCACCGCCGCACAGCCCGCGGTGGGACCGGACACCGCCCTATTTTTGTATGGCTATTGGTCCGGAGAAAACTCCGCCAACCTTTACGACAGCAGTGGCGAGCCCTTTGCTCTGGTGAACCTCGAGAATGGCGCGGTACTCGATGCTGATGTCGGCCATACCATTCAATTGAAGCGGGATAACGGCGCTTACTACCAACTGCAAGTGACGTTCGAGACCGGCGATATGGAAGGTGACGCGACCGTCACCGCACTGAGCGGCTATTACTGCGGTGAATCCTTGAGTGATTGTCCCTGAACGGGGGATCGATGAACGGAATCGGGTGGATAAAATGAACTACATCAAATTGGCATTATCGATCACCTTGCTGCTCCCTCTTCTGTGGGGGTGTGGAAGTGATGACCTCAGTAACCCGGAAGGTGGGGACGTTGTACAGCCTGAGCCGGAGCCCGGGCTGGATATTTCCGATGTGGAATTGACGGCGGAGGAGAAGGCGCTGTTGGCAGCCATCGAAGACAACATCCAGGGCAACCGCTACGCGGAGGCGGCGACGGACATCGTGGCACTGCTGGAGGCTCACCCTGGCAGCGAGCAGATCAAAAGACTTTATTCGGATGTCCTTGCCATGCAATCGGGCATGGCGCCATCGGAATTCGCCATCAAGGTCGGCGCGGTACCCATTCAAATGGCCGATGAGAACGGTGACAGGATCGAGGTTTTTTCTTCCATGGCTTTGCAGGACATCCTCATTGAGCAGGCGGCGGTCGAGGACAGTGATAATTATCGGGTGCGTTTTCTGAATGGACGCCAGGCCCTGCGACTGCGCCTGGAAGGCGAGACGGTCTCGGAATTGCCTACCCGGGAGCAGGCCGATATCGGTGTCATGGCGTCGATTCACGCTACCCGTCTTGCTTATGCGGCGGTTGGTGGCGCGGCGGAATTCGAATACCTGGAAGAGAACCCGGAAGAGCTGGAAAGTGCGGTGGCCGGGCATTTACCCGAAGTCGAGCGGGAACTGGTGGAGACCCTGAAGGTGGTTGTCGAGACCTCGGAAGCCGTTCATCAGCACTATCCGATACGGGAACTGAAAGAAAACCCGGTAGGCATGTCGATGGCAAAGAATGCGTTCGCCAATACCATGTTGGATGACGGCGCGCTATCCACCGAAGAAGCGATGGAGCTCTATCACTTCGCCGGCGGAGGGTAGACGCTTCAGGGGGAAAGGAGGAAAGCCATGAGAAGAAAAAGACCGCTACACCGTATCGTGGCAAGAGTACGGGGAGGCCATTTGTTGGGTGACTTGTTGCTGACGGCGACACTGGGGACCTTGGCCGCCGGGGTGGTGCTGGTGCTGGCCGGTTAGGGCGCCGCGGAGAAACCTCGCCGCCCCTTCCGAATCCATTCAGGTCCAGCGCTTGCGGCTGTTGGCGGTGGCGATTTGCTCGTTGAGAGTGAGGAAGTCGTAGAGAATGCCCAGCCCGAACAAGCCCAGGGTCAGCAGGTATATCAGCCCGGTCACCCATTTGCCCATATAAAAACGGTGCAGGCCGAAGACGCCAAGAAAGGTCAGCAGCAGCCAGGTGATGTTGTAATCCACCGGGCCGGAGACATAGCGATGATCGGCGTCGCGGTCCATGGACGGGATCAGGAACAAATCGACGATCCAGCCGATGAAAAACAATCCCAGGGTGAAGAACCAGATCACGCCGGTAATTTGCCGGCCATAGTAGAACCGGTGTGACCCCATGAAGCCGAAGATCCAGAGGGCATAGCCAATGATCTTGCTGTGGGTATCGTCAATCCGCGGGTTCATAGATTTACCTCGATATTGGTAATCACGGTGTTGGCTTTGACTCTCGCGCTTTCGATGCTATCCGCTTTCGCCAGAGCGACGCCGAGGCGGCGGCTGCCATGCACTTCCGGCTTGCCGAACAGGCGCAGGTCGGTGTCCGGCTCCGCCAGGGCCTGATCCAGATTGCCGTAGCGCATGGTTTCCGAATCGCCTTTTACCAGCAGTACCGAGGACGCGGACGGACCCCGCTGTTCGATATTCGGTATCGGCAGCCCGAGAATGGCGCGGGCGTGCAGCGCGAATTCGGAGAGGTTTTGTGACATCAAGGTTACCAGACCGGTATCGTGAGGGCGTGGTGACACTTCACTGAACCAGACCTGGTCCCCGCGCACGAAGAACTCCACACCGAACAGGCCCCAGCCGCCCAGGGCGGCGGTGATGGCGCCAGCCTGGCGGCGGGCTTCCTCCAGCGCCGCGTCGTTCATCGGCTGCGGTTGCCAGGATTCTCGGTAGTCGCCGTCTTCCTGGCGGTGGCCGATGGGCGCGCAGAAATCGGTGCCATTGCGGTGCCGTACGGTGAGCAGGGTGATTTCGTAGTCGAACTCGACGAACCCTTCGACGATGACCCGGCCCTGGCCGGCGCGGCCGCCGGATTGGGCGTACTGCCAGGCGGCGTCGATCTGGTCCTCGGTTTTCACCAGGCTCTGCCCCTTGCCGGAGGAGGACATCACCGGCTTGATCACGCACGGCAGGCCCACTGCCTTCACCGCCGCCAGGTATTCGTCCTTGTCACCGGCGAACCGGTAGGGCGAGGTAGGCAGGCTCAGCTCTTCGGCGGCGAGGCGGCGAATGCCCTCGCGGTTCATGGTCAGCCGCGCTGCCCGGGCAGTGGGGATCACGGTGAACCCTTCCTGCTCCAGAGCTTCCAGTTCGGCGGTGGCGATGGCCTCGATTTCCGGCACGATCAACGCCGGGCGCTCTTCTTCCACCACTGCCCGCACCGCGTCCGCGTCCAGCATGTCGATTACGTGCCAGCGCTGCGCCACCTGCATGGCCGGCGCCCGCGGATAGCGGTCCACGGCGATCACCTCGCAACCCAGGCGGATCAGCTCGATGGCCACCTCCTTGCCCAGTTCACCGCTGCCCAGCAGCATCACGCGGGTAGCGTTGTCGGAATAAGGGGTACCGATGGTGGTCATGCCGTCTCCTCATCGAACAAATCGTCGAAACAATGGCTTCCGCGGGGGCCAACCCCGCCTGGATGAACAAGATTGTAGCGAAAAGCGCCGCCATCGCGAGGGAAGAGTTTCACCCCGGCGCCGTCGCGCCTACCATTGGCGCCGAAAGCATCCCAATCAACCCCGGGCGGACAAGTGGACGATCAATATTGGATGGCGCGGGCGCTGGCCCTGGCGGAACGCGCGGCGGAGCAGGGCGAGGTGCCGGTGGGCGCGGTGCTGGTGCGTGACGGCGAGATCATTGGTGAGGGCTACAACAGGCCGATTCTCAGCCATGATCCCTCCGCCCATGCGGAAATTGGCGCATTGCGTGATGCCGCCGCCCGCGCCGGTAACTACCGGCTGCCGGACAGCACCCTCTACGTCACCATCGAGCCGTGCACCATGTGTTTTGGCGCCATGATCCACGCCCGGGTGGCGCGATTGGTGTACGGCGCCCGCGAACCTCGTGCCGGGGTGTGTGAAAGCCAGTTGGGATTGCCGGAGAGGGATTTCTACAACCATCGCCTGGAAGTCACCGGCGGGGTGCTGGCGGACCAGGCGTCGCAACTGATGCGGGACTTTTTCCGGCGCAAACGATGAGAGAGGCAGGGAACAGTTAACAGGGAACAGTTAATAGCGAAAGACAAACGAATCGCGGCTCGTGAGCCGCGATTGGCTTTTATTGAGCGGTTACTCCGCCGCTGCCACCAGGGTAGGGCGGTGGCGTTCGGAGTTTTCCGCCCACACCAGCAGGTCGTAGTAGCCGCGTACGTGGCGCACATACGCCACCGCCTGGCCGCCACGGGCGGGGCCGTAGCGCAATTGGCCGGCGTAGGCGGGTTTTGCCAGCATCGGCAGACGCTGTTTCACGTCTTGCCAGCGATCCGGATCGCCGCCCTGCTTCTGGGTCAGGACCCGGGCATCTTCGAGATGGCCAAAGCCCACATTGTAGGCGGCCAGGGCCAGCCAGGTGCGGTCCGGTTCGGCGATGCGTTCGGGCATGCGGTCGTGTAATTTGCGCAGGTAAGCGGCGCCGGCGTGGATGCTCTGGGCCGGGTCGGTACGATCGGTAACGCCCATTTCCCGCGCCGTCTGATTGGTCAGCATCATCAGGCCCTGCACACCGGTGGGGGAGATGGCGCCGGCGTCCCACAGGGATTCCTGATAGGCCACCGCGGCCAGCAGGCGCCAGTCGAAGCCGGCGTCTTCGGCGGCGTCGCGGAAGGCATTGGTGTAGTCAGGCAGACGGTCGTCCAGGTGGCGGATAAAGCTGCGCGCGGAATACAGGTCAAACCGTTCCACATGGCCGTAGAAGCGCTTGGCCAGCTGTTCGGTGGCGCCAATGGCGTTTTGCTGGGTCAGATAGCGTTGGGCGGCTTGATACAGGCTGCCGTCGCTGCCGGGGGCGAAGGCCCAGGCCAGCCCTTGATCCGCGCCGACGGTGAAACCGGCCGCCAGATCCGGGAACAGACCCCGGTGGATGGCGTAATCGTTGGAATTAATCAAGGCGTAATCGGCTTCGCCTTCCTCCACCCGGGCCAGTGTTTGCTCCACGGTGGTGCCGGTGTAGACATCCAGCGTCAACTCAGGCTGGGCGGCCCGGGCCTGCTCCAGCAGATCGGCGTTGCTGGAACCGGACACCACGGCGACGCTCTTGCCGTCCAGATCAGCGAGGGTATTGGGGCGCGGTTCGCCGAGCCGGTACATCACCAGGGTATCGACTTTCTGATAGGGGGTGGTCAGCCGCAACTGCTGGCGGCGCTGCTCGGTGATCACCAGCCCGGCGGCGGCGAAATCGGCCTTGCCGGCCAGCAGAAGCTTTTGCACGGTTGCCAGATCATCGGCTTCCACCAAGCGCAACTCAACGCCCAGCCGCTCGGCAAAGCCGCGGGCCAGTTCGTATTCCATGCCGGTGGAACCGTTTTCATCGCCGTAAACGGTGGTCAGGGATGGGCGCGTGACCACTACCAGCTCGCCGCGGGCCTGGATCCGTTCCAGGGCGGTGCCGGATGGGCGCAGAAACAGGCCCAGGATCAGTGCGGCAAGCAGCACCAGGGGTGCCCATGCCAGCAGTTTACGGCGTAACCGTATCGTCATGTCCTTGCTGCCTCCTGGGGTTGCCAGATAGGTTGGAAGCGCCCATTGCTTGGTTTTCGGGGCTTCCTCGGTTCCGGAAACGGTCCTTGTTTGCCGGAAGCAGGACATTCGAAGCCGTCGCCGGACCACGCTTCGGCGCAGGCCCGGGATTGAGACGGCTTGGAATGACCAAAAAATCGCCGGGAGCGATTTTTAACGTCGCTCGCGACGGCCCGCCAGGGTGCCCGCCATGAAGGACGGGTACAAAAAATAAGCGGTGCTTTTACAATTGGGGGCGAATTTACCATCCGCAACCCCCGGGCCGCTACTTTTTTGTCCAACAATTGCCGCTATTGGACCGGTTGATGACGGTTTCCACCGTGTCGCTGCTCTGTCGAGATAAAGGCGGGAAACCGGGTTCGCGCCCTCGCGCCGCCCCCCAGGAATCCGGTATCATTGCGGCTTCTTCCAATCCCCCGTCGATCCAAAGGAAAAGCCAGCCCATGCTGATCCTACCCGGTAGCCCGGCTCTCTCCGCATTTCGTAAGGAAAAATTGCTGCGCGCTTTGCCTCGGGTGGAGGCACTGTCCGCCCGTTTCGTTCATTTCGTGGAAATTTCCGCGCCGTTATCCGCCCAGGAACAGGCGGTGCTCGACGGTTTGCTGAGCTATGGCCCGACGATCAGCGAGGAGCAGGTGGAAGGCCGCCGGTTCCTGGTGGTGCCGCGCCCCGGCACGATCTCCCCTTGGTCTTCCAAAGCCACCGATATCTGCCATAACGCTGGCCTCGACAAGGTGTTGCGAGTGGAGCGGGGCATTGAATATCGGCTGCGGGCGGACCCGGATATCGCCCGGGCGGAGCTGGTGGCGCCGCTGCATGACCGCATGGTGGAGGCGGTGCTGGATCAGCCCGAGCAGGCCGAGGCGCTGTTCAGCCATCATCAGCCCAAGCCGTTGACCACGGTGGATGTGATCGGCGGCGGCCGCGACGCGCTGGCCCGGGCCAACGGCGAGCTGGGTCTGGCTCTGGCGGACGACGAGATCGATTACCTGGTGGAACGTTTCACCGCTCTGGGGCGCAACCCCAGCGACGCGGAACTGATGATGTTCGCCCAGGCCAACTCCGAGCATTGCCGGCACAAAATCTTCAATGCCGACTGGACCATTGACGGCGAGGCTCAGGAACTGAGCCTGTTCGGCATGATTCGCAACACCTACAAACACGCCAGTGAAGGCGTGCTGAGCGCCTACAAGGATAACGCCGCGGTGGTGGCGGGGCCGGTGGCGGACCGTTTCTTCCCCGGTCCGGACGACACCGAGTACCGCTACGTCAATGAGCCGGTGCATATGCTGATGAAGGTGGAGACCCATAACCACCCCACCGCCATCGCCCCCCATCCCGGGGCTTCCACCGGCGCTGGCGGCGAGATCCGTGACGAAGGCGCCACCGGTCGCGGCGCCAAGCCCAAGGCCGGCCTTACCGGGTTCTCGGTCTCCAATCTGAGCATTCCGGATTTCGTGCAACCGTGGGAAGACCACTACGGCCGCCCCGGGCGCATTGCCTCGGCCCTGGACATCATGATCGAGGGGCCGCTGGGCGGTGCCGCCTTCAACAACGAGTTCGGCCGTCCGAATCTGTGCGGCTATTTCCGCACCCTGGAAATCGAAGCCCCGGGGATCAATGGGGATGAACGGCGCGGTTACCACAAGCCGATCATGATCGCCGGCGGCCTTGGCAATATTCGTGACGGCCACGTGCAGAAGGAAGGTATTCCGGCGGGCGCCAGAATCATCGTGCTGGGTGGCCCGGCGCTGCTGATCGGTCTCGGCGGCGGTGCCGCCAGTTCCATGGCCAGCGGCGAATCCGATGAGGCCCTGGATTTCGCCTCGGTGCAGCGCGGTAACCCGGAAATCGAGCGGCGGGTGCAGGAAGTGATCGATCGCTGCTGGGCCCTGGGTGACGACAACCCCATTGTTTCCGTCCACGACGTCGGTGCCGGCGGCCTCTCCAACGCCTTGCCGGAACTGGTCCACGATGCCGATCGTGGCGCCAACCTGGAACTGCGCCGGGTGCCCAGTGATGAGCCGGGAATGAGCCCGGTGGAAATCTGGTGCAACGAAGCCCAGGAACGCTATGTGCTGGCGGTAATGCCGCAAGACCTGGCGCGCTTCGAGGCACTGTGCCGGCGCGAGCGTGCGCCCTTCGCGGTGCTTGGTGAAGCCACCGAGGAAGAGCACCTGAAAGTGTCCGATGAGCACTTCGGCGACGCGCCAGTGGACCTGCCCATGGACCTGCTGTTCGGCAAGCCGCCGAAGATGCAGCGTGCCTTCGATCGGGAAGACTTCCAGCGCCAGACTTTCACCACCGACGACATCGAACTGCGCGATGCGGTGGATCGGGTGCTGCGGCTGCCAACGGTGGCCTCCAAGAGCTTCCTGATTACCATCGGCGACCGGTCGGTGACCGGTCTGGTTCACCGGGACCAGATGGTGGGACCCTGGCAGGTGCCGGTGGCCGACTGCGCGGTGACCGCCACCGGTTTCAACCCCAACCAGGCCAATATCACTACCGGTGAAGCCATGGCCATGGGGGAGCGCACCCCGGTGGCGCTGGTGGACGCCGCCGCCTCCGGCCGCATGGCGGTGGCGGAAACCATTACCAATCTGGCCGGCGCCCACATCGGCGGCTTCGGGCAAATCCGCCTGTCCGCCAACTGGATGGCCGCCGCCGGTCACCCGGGCGAGGATCAGGCGCTGTTTGATACGGTCAAGGCGGTGGGCATGGAGCTGTGTCCGGAGCTGGGTATCGCCATCCCGGTGGGTAAGGACTCTCTCTCCATGCGCACAGTGTGGAATGAGCGTGGCATCGACAAGAGTGTCACCTCGCCGTTGTCGTTGATCGTCACCGCCTTCGCTCAGGTCAGTGATATCAACCTGACCGTGACCCCGCAGTTGCGTACCACCGAGGCCAGCGAACTGCTGCTGGTGGATCTTGGCCGCGGCCGTAACCGGCTGGCCGGGTCGGCGCTGGCGCAGGTATTTGGAAAAGTCGGCGATGTGCCGCCGGATCTGGACGATGCCGCCGACCTGAAGGCCTTCTTCCAGGTGACCCAGGCGTTGTTGGCGGAAGGCAAGCTGATGGCCTACCACGATCGCTCCGACGGTGGTTTGTTCACCACCCTGGTGGAAATGGCGTTCGCCGGCCGGGTCGGCATCGACATCGTGCTGGACGACATCGCCGGTGATGGACCGGAAGCGGTGGCGGCCCTGTTCGCCGAGGAACTGGGCGCGGTGCTGCAGGTGCCGGAAGGCGAGGCGGAGGCGGTGCGTCAGCGCTACGCCGATGCTGGTCTGGCCGGCTGTGTGCACACCGTGGCGCGGCTCAACGTGGACGATGTGGTGCGGGTACGCCTGGGCGGCGCCATCCTGATGGAGCGGCCCCGTCGCGGTCTGCAGCGGCTCTGGTCGGAAACCAGCTATCGTATCCAGGCGTTGCGCGACAACCCGGACTGCGCCCGCCAGGAGTTCGACGCCATCCCGGACAGCAATGATCCAGGCCTGAACGTGCGGCTCACCTTCGACATGAGCGAAAACGTAGCGGCGCCATTCATCGGCGGTACCCGGCCCAAGGTGGCGATCCTGCGCGAGCAGGGCGTCAACGGCCAAACCGAGATGGCGGCCGCTTTTGACCGTGCCGGCTTCGCCGCCGTGGACGTGCATATGAGCGACCTGCTGGCCGGTGACGTCAATCTGGACGACATGAAAGGCCTGGTGGCCTGTGGCGGTTTCTCCTATGGCGACGTGCTTGGTGCTGGTGGCGGCTGGGCCAAGACCGTGCTGTATCACAACGGCTTGCGTGACGCCTTCAACCGTTTCTTCTTCCGCGAGGACACCTTCGCCCTGGGCGTTTGCAACGGCTGTCAGATGCTGGCCCACCTCAAGGACCTGGTGCCCGGCGCGGAACATTGGCCGCGCTTCGTGCGCAATCTGAGCGAGCAGTTCGAGGCCCGCACCTCGCTGGTGGAAATCGGCGATTCCCCATCCATCTTGCTGCGCGACATGGCGGGCACCCGCCTGCCCATCGCCGTGGCCCATGGCGAAGGGCGGGTGGAGATCAGCGACGCCGACTTGGCCCGCAATGTGGAGCAGCGCCTGGTGGCCCTGCGCTACGTGGACGGCATGGGCAATGCCACCGAGCAATACCCGGCCAACCCCAACGGTTCCAGCCAGGGCGCCACCGGTTTCACTACCCGGGACGGCCGCGTGACCATTATGATGCCGCACCCGGAGCGGGTGTTCCGCGTGCTGCAGAACAGCTGGATCCCGGATGATTGGCGCCGCTTCGACAATGCCCCCTGGTTCCGGATGTTCGCCAATGCGCGCAGGTGGGTGGGATAAAAAGCAGTTAACAGTTGATAGTGGGCAGTTAACAGCGAAAGGCAAAAGCGAAAAACAAAAGAAAGGGCTGTGGGACGCTGGCCTGTCACCGTGTTGCGTGTAGGCGATAGATTAAAGTAACAGGCTGATCAGACACCAATATGACGGAAGAAAAGTACCATTATTTTGACATGCCGATCGGCGAGTTGCCGGAGCCGACGCCGGTGTCGGCGCGGCGCCGGGAGTTGGCCCGGGAATTGGCGGCGATCAACGAACAGCTGGTACGCCTGGATGTGGACGAGGCGGCGCTGATGGCCGCCACCGAGCAGGCGCGGGCGTTGCGGGAAAGCCTGGAAGGGTATTCCCATCGCAGCATGCGTGACATTCTCGGGCGTTTGATCAGCGGCCAGGGCAATCGACAGGATGCCCTGGACATGGCGGATTTCGAGATTCTGTCCGGTCCCGCCAATGCCATGTCACCGCCGGTGACCTTCTGGCTTGACGGCGATGTGGTGCGTGCCCGTGCCACCTTCGGTCGCGCTTTCATGGGGCCGCCGGGCAAGGTGCATGGCGGCGTTCTGTCCCTGGCGCTGGATATGCTACTGGCCAAGACCCAGGACTTCGTCACCAGCCTGGGCATGACCGGTACGCTCAATGTGCGCTACATGGCGCCCACGCCGCTGCACCGTGAAGTGAACTTCGAGGCGCGGCTCGTGCGTCTGCAGGGTCGCAAGCTGTTTAACGAGGCGCGGGTCTTCGTCGACGGCGTGCAAACCGTGGCGGCCAGCGGTATCTGGATTTCCTCCCAGGGGGATTACCGTCTCAGACCGGAATACGCGCACCTGGCAAACGACAGCGACGTGGCCTGAATCGATCATCAGGAGGACCGATGACGACGCTCTACAAGCTTTGCTTCTATGTTCCGGTGAGTCACGTGGAAACCGTCAAGGCGGCGGTGTTCGACGCCGGTGCCGGCCGCATTGGTGACTACGATCGTTGCAGCTTCCAGGTGCTGGGTCAGGGCCAGTTCAGACCCCTGGACGGCAGCAATCCCTATCTGGGCAGTCAGGGACTGGTGGAGACGGTGGAAGAGTACCGGGTGGAGATGATCTGCGAGGCGGATTGTCTGGAACCGGCGGTCCGCGCCTTGCGTGACGCCCACCCCTACGAGGAGCCGGCCATCGACCTATGGCCGCTGGCGCCGCTACCGGTTTGACGGATCGCGCTGGCCCGCTATTGGTTGCTCGATACCGGCCTAGATATTCTCATCCAGCGCCGGTTTGCGCTTGAGCGGTGGGATGTCCTGGGTGCGTACCGGGAAGTCGCCGGTTTTCAGATCCTGAAAATAAAACTTGAGGGTACGGCCGATGGTGGGAAAGGCCAGCTGATCCCAGGGAATTTCGTCTTCCGTGAACATTCCGGCATCGGAACTTTCCTCGCCCACGCCGTAGTCACCGTTGGCCATATTGCCCAGGAAAAAGACATAGACCTGGTTGATATGGGGCAGGTTGAAAATCGTATAAATGTCCCCAACCTCTACCGTGGCGCAGCCTTCTTCCCAGGTTTCCCGGGCGGCGCCTTCCTGCAGGGTTTCCCCGTTTTCCATGAAGCCGGCGGGCAGGGTCCAGTAGCCCTTGCGGGGCTCGATGGAACGTTTGCAGAGCAAAATGCGACCTTCCCAGACCGGGATGGCGCCAACCACGATCTTCGGGTTCTGGTAATGGATGGTGCCGCAATGGTTGCACCAATAGCGGGGCCGGTTGTCTCCTTCGGGAACCGAATACAACACTTCCTGCCCGCAATGGCTGCAATACTTCATGATCGTTCTCGCCGTGGTGAAGTACGCCAGCCTACTGGCTCACCGGAACCCTGGCAATCCGAAAGCGGTGCCTCGCCCTTGCCCGCGGAGCGGGCGATGGTCAAACTGAGTAGTAAAGAAAAGGGGAGTAAGAGAGTGAAGCAGTGCTGCGAAGGTCCAATCAGCGGATGGCCGCGGGAGACGCGCGGATGACAGACCTGGAACGCCTGCGTAGGCGGCTGCCGGATTACCGTTTGATCGAGTTGCCCCTGGATTTGCCCGAAGCGGCGGTTTTGATGCCCTTTGTCGATAAGCCGGAACCTGAACTGATTCTTACCGTTCGCTCCCGTTCCATGCCGACTCACGCTGGAGAGGTGGCCTTCCCCGGTGGTAAACGGGACCCCTCCGACCGTAATTTGATGATGACCGCGCTGCGCGAGAGTCAGGAAGAAGTGGGGTTGGCGCGGGAAGCGGTGGAAGTGCTCGGCAATCTGTCGCCGATCCCGTCCCGTTTCGGCATGAAGGTAACGCCTTTTGTTGGCGTGGTGCACGCGGATGCGGAATTGACGCCCGAGCCCGGCGAGATCGACTCGATTTTCAACGTACCGCTGCGTTTCTTTCTGGAGCAGGAGCCGGATCTGACCGCGCCGGTGGAGGTATACGGCCGCCGTCTGCGCATGCCGAACTACTATTTCGAGGATAAACGGATCTGGGGGCTGACCGCGTTCATGATCCTGGATCTGATCAATCACGTTTACGATACCGATATCCGTTTCGATGTCAGCGACGATGGAAACGGTTAAGGCAAGGACAAGAAAATGATCTATACGATTAACGACCGCCAGCTGGAATTCCGTGGCGAGGGCCAGTGGATTGCGCCCAACGCCACCCTGATCGGGTCCGTGGTGCTGGGTGAAAACGCCAGTGTCTGGTTTGGCGTGGTGATCCGCGCGGATAACGACGTCATCGAGATCGGCGATAACAGCAATGTGCAGGAAAACTCGGTGTTGCACGTGGATCCGGGCGTGCCGATGAAAATCGGCAAGAACGTCACGGTCGGCCACAAAGTCATGCTGCATGGCTGCACCATCGGCGACAACACCCTGATCGGTATGAACGCGGTGGTACTGAACGGCGCCAAGGTAGGCAGCAATTGCATTATCGGCGCCCACGCTCTGGTGCCGGAAGGCATGCAGATCCCGGACAATTCCCTGGTGATGGGCGCGCCGGCCAAGGTAGTGAAGGAAATCACCGATGGCCACAAGGCGATGATCACCATGGGCAGCCAGCACTATGTGGCCCACGCCCGTCATTTCTCGGAGCACCTGCAAGAAGATGAGCGTTTCAAATAGTCCCAAGCCGGTCTCGCCGTGCGTGTCGATCTGCGCGCTGGACGGTGACGATGTCTGTGTCGGTTGCTTTCGCACCGGTCAGGAAATCAGCCACTGGGGGCGCCTCGATGCTGACCGCCAGGTGGAAGTGCTGCGCCGGTGTCAGCGGCGCATGGCCGGTGAGCTGGCGCCCTGCCTGATGGACGAAGTGGTGCCGGGATGAGTACGGAAGGGGAGCAGGACACGCCGCCGGCGCCGCGTCTGGGACTGGCGCTGGGAAGCGGTTCGGCGCGCGGCTGGGCGCATATTGGTGTGATCCAGGCCCTGGAAGAGATGGGGGTTCGTCCGGATGTGGTGGCCGGCACCTCCATTGGCGCCCTGGTGGGCAGTGCCTACGTCAACGGTGCGCTTGATGACCTGGCGGACTGGGTGAAGACGCTGACCACCAAGGATGTGTTCGGCCTGATGGACTTCACCTTGTCCGGTGGCGTGGTCAAGGGCGAGAAACTGTTCGGTTTCTTCGAGGAGCGGCACAGCAACCCCAGCATCGAGGATCTGGAGCAGCGTTTCGTTACCGTCGCCACGGATATGAAGAGCGGCCGCGAGATCTGGATCAGCAAGGGGCCGATTCTGCAGGCGGCAAGGGCGTCCTGTGCGTTGCCGGGGCTGTTCACGCCGCTCAAACACCAAGGGCGTTGGATGCTGGACGGTGGCCTGGTCAATCCGGTGCCGGTGTCCGCCGCTCGCGCCTTCGGTGCCGACGTGGTCATCGCCGTCAATCTCAATGCTCAGTTGGTGGGCGCCCACCTGTCCCGGCAGAAACCGCCGGGGGAGAATGGCGCCACCGAGGAAGAGCACAGCCTCTGGCAGAAGATGGCGAATTATTTCACCAGCGGGGACGGCCAGGCACCGGGTTTCTTTGACGTCATCGCCTCCAGCGTCAACATCATGCAGGACCGCATCACCCGCTCCCGCATGGCGGGTGACCCGCCGGAAATCACCTTGATCCCGCTATTGGAGGATTTTGCCCTGATGGACTTCCACCGTGCCAAGGAAGCCATCGACGAAGGCCGCCGCCTGGTCGAGCGCCATGCTGGCGATATCCGGGCGTGGTTGGGGAAGACAGGTAACAGTGAATAGTTAATAGTGAACAGTGCGCAGAGGAATTTCTCCGTGAACTGAAACGAAAGAGGCCGCGTCCAAGCGTTGGGTGCGACCTCTTTCTGTGATTTTAACTTTTAACTCTTCACCTTTCACTGTTCATTGCTTTTTCCTGACTCTCGCCGCCTTAACCATATTGTCCTTCACCTGCAGGATCTCGATCAGGTAATCCTCCACCCGCAATGAAATATTGGCGTCGGGAATGGACTGCAGGTGTTCGAGGATCAGGCCATTGAGGGTGCGCGGCCCGACGATGGGGATGTCCCAGTGCAGCGCCCGGTTGATGTCGCGTAGGTTGGCGGAGCCGTCAATGACAAAGCTGCCGTCTTCCTGCGGCAGGATGTCCGGATTGGTGGTGGCGGCCTGATCGGAAGTGAACTCGCCAACGATCTCTTCAAGAATATCTTCCAGGGTCACCAGGCCCATCACGTCGCCATATTCGTCCACCACGATGCCGATACGGCGTTTGGCATTCTGGAACTGGATGAGCTGGCGATTCAGCGAAGTGCCTTCGGGAACGAAATAGGGTTCCACCGTGTACTGCATCAGCTCCGCTTTATTGATTTCTTCCTTGAGCAGCAGGCGGCTGAGCTTGCGCAGGTGCAGGACGCCCAACATGTTGTTGGGGTCGCCGCGGTAGACCGGCAGCCGGGTATGCTGGCTGGTGCGCAGGGTGTTGAGGATGTCGTTCATGTCATCATCCAGATCGACACCGATCATCTCGTTGCGCGGAATCATGATGTCCTCGACGGTGACGCTTTCCAGGTCGAGGATGTTCAGCAGCATCTTCTGGTGCTTTTCCGGAATCAGGCCGCCGGCCTCGTTGACCACGGTGCGCAGTTCCTCGGGGCTGAGGTGGTCTTCCTCGGCGCTGTCGGTGCGTACGCCGAACAGGCGCAGGAACAGGCCGCTGATACCGTTGACCAGCCACACCAGCGGCGCCAGCAGCCATTGCAGTGGCTGCAGCATGAGGCTGGCGGGGAACGCCACCCGCTCCGGTTTCATGGCCGCGTAGGTCTTCGGCGTGATCTCGGCGAACACCAGCATGATCAGGGTGATGACCACCGGCGCCACCGCCGCGCCGGAGTCGCCCAGCCAGCGGATCGCCAGGATTGCCGCCACCGTGGCGGCGAAGTTATTGACGAAGTTGTTGCCGATCAGGATCACCGACAACAGCCGGTCGGTACGCCGCAGCAGTTTTTCCACCCGGCCGGCGCCGCTGTGGCCTTGCCGGGAAAGGTGACGCAGCCGGTAGCGGTTAATCGCCACCATGCCGGTTTCACTGCTGGAGAAGAAAGCGGAAAAGAGGATCAGAATGATCAGGGTGATCAATAACCACCCATCCGGGATGCTGGCCAAGAGACGGTCGTTTGGTTGCTGTTTGGCTCGCTATTGTTCGGTGCCGGGTTCCGGGGTGTCAAGCACTAGGGTGAACAGGCCCTAACCGCACCGTCGTGATCAGCGGCGCAGAATCACTTCCAGCACCAGTTGCGTGCCGAAAAAGGCCACCAGCAGCACGGCGAAGCCGGCCAGGGTGAAGCGCACCGCGGTCAGGCCACGCCAGCCGCGTAGATGACGGCCAGACAGCAACACCGCGAAAATCACCCAGGACACCAGGGTCAGCACGGTTTTATGGACCAGATGCTGGGCGAACAGGTCATCCACGTAGAGGAAGCCGAACAGGATCGCCAGGGTCAGCAGGCATTCGCCCAGCCACAGGGCGTCGAACAGCATCGATTCCATCATCTGGATCGGCGGAAACAGCCGCATCACGCCGCGGATGTGGCCGTCCTTGAGCTGGCGGTGCTGGACCCACAGCAACACCGCCTGGCAGGCGGAAAGCGCCAGCACCGCGTAAGCGACGATGGAGAGCAGCACATGCATGCCGATGCCGTGTTCCAGCGGATGGGCCACATAGCCGGTATGCAGCCACAGCGCCGCGGGAATGGTGGCGGCGGCGAACGGAAACACCAGGGCACTGACCCATTGAAACGGCCTGAGCAAGCTGGACAGCACCACCAGGGCGGCGCCCACCAGCGCCACCGCCGAAGCCACGGGAAACAGGCCCAGCAGCAGGCCCTGCGGCGTGATCAGCTGGGCGTACAGCGTCAGCGCATGGGCGATCACCGCCAAGCCGCCGGGGATCAGAATGCTCGCTTTTGAAGGCGAGGCTTGCCCCCGGAACTGGCGGTACACCAGTATGGACGCCAACACGTACAGGGCGGTGGCGGGTAAGCCGAAGGCCAGGGCAGGAGTCATAGGTTCCATGGTGGTTTTCCGGGAAAAGCCGCCGAAGTCTGGCACAGCTGCCCCGGCTTTTGAAGCGTTCGCCATGACGGCGGAGGGGTGCCTGCCCTATAATCGCGCCCTGTCGCCGTTTTCCGGGCCGGAAGGCGGCCACCCGATTCAGGAGGTTGATGATCATGTTCGAGAATCTCACCGAGCGCCTGGGCCAGTCGCTGAAGAGCCTGGCCGGCCAGGGACAGCTCAACGAGGACAATATTCGCGATACTCTGCGCGAGGTACGCAAGGCCCTGCTGGAAGCCGATGTGGCGTTGCCGGTGGTCAAGGAATTCGTCGAACAGGTCAAAGAGAAGGCTCTGGGGCAGGAAGTCCTGCAAAGCCTGAACCCTGGCCAGGCGTTCGTGAAGATCGTCAACGACGAACTGGTCCACACCATGGGCGACGCCAATGACGCCCTCAATCTGGCCACCAAGCCGCCGGCGATCATCCTCATGGCGGGCCTGCAAGGGGCCGGTAAAACCACTTCCGTGGCCAAGCTCGCGCGCTTCCTCCAGGAGCGTGAGAAGAAGAAGGTGATGGTGGTGTCCGCCGACGTCTACCGTCCGGCGGCGATCGAGCAGTTGAAAACCCTGGCCGGGGAGGTGGACACCAATTTCTTCCCGTCCACCGGTGACCAGGATCCGGTGGATATCGCCAACGCCGCCCTGGCCGAGGCCCGCCGCCGTTACATGGACGTATTGATCGTCGATACCGCCGGTCGTCTGCACGTGGACGACGCCATGATGGCGGAGATCAAACGGCTGCACGCCGCCATCGAGCCGGCGGAAACGCTGTTCGTGGTGGACGCCATGACCGGTCAGGACGCCGCCAACACCGCTCAGGCGTTTAACGAAGCGCTGCCGCTGACCGGGGTGATTCTGACCAAGGCCGACGGTGACTCCCGCGGGGGCGCGGCGCTGTCCGTGCGTCATCTCACCGGCAAGCCGATCAAGTTCATCGGCATGGGTGAGAAAACCGATGCCCTGGAACCGTTCCACCCGGACCGTATCGCCAGCCGGATTCTCGGCATGGGCGACGTGCTGTCCCTGGTGGAGGAAGCCGAGCGCAAGCTGGACAAGAAGAAAGCCGAGAAGATCGCCAAGAAGTTCAAGAAAGGCAAGGCGATGGACTTCGAGGATCTCAAGGACCAGTTTCAGCAGATGCGCAACATGGGCGGCATGGCCGGCCTGCTGGACAAGCTGCCCGGCATGGGCAATATGATGCAGGCGGCTCAGGATCCGGCGGCTCTGAAGAACATGAAGCACATGGAGGCGCTGATTGATTCCATGACGCCCAAGGAACGCCGCAACCCGGATCTGATCAAGGGCTCCCGCAAGAAACGCATCGCCGCCGGCGCCGGGTTGGAGATCCAGGATCTCAATCGCCTGATGAAGCAGCAGAAGATGATGGCGAAGATGATGAAGAAGATGCGCACCAAAGGCGGCATGAAGAACATGATGCGCGGCCTGGAAGGTATGATGGGCGGACAGGGCGGCCCCGGCGGCGGCATGCCCCCGGGTGGCATGCCTCCCGGCGGTATGGGCGGCGGCGGTGGCTTGCCGCCCATGTAAGGGCCGAGGTAAGGGGGGAGGGGGAAAACAGTCTCCGTTCTTGCCTTCCCCGCCAACCCCGCGTAAAATCTGCGCCCTTCGCGCCCTCCGGCCCATTCGGAGGGATCTTCAAGCGGATACGATGGCCGGGCGATAAGCGTCTGGCCGGGACACCGGATTGAAACAGGACTGAAAAATGCTGGTTATTCGTCTCGCCCGTGGTGGCTCCAAGAAACGCCCTTTCTACCAAATCATTGCCACCGACAGCCGTAATGCCCGTGACGGCCGCTTCATCGAACGTCTGGGTTACTTCAACCCGATTGCTCGTGGCGGTGAAATCCGTCTGAAAGTGGATCTGGAAGCCGTGGACCAGTGGGTTCAGAAAGGCGCCCAGCTGTCCGACCGGGTCAAAAACCTGGTCAAGGAAGCGCGCAAGAGCGAGAGCGCTTGAGCATCCTGGCTCTCTGATCCAGACCAGACCCATGGGATCTCAATCGGACAAGGTGATCGTGGGCCGCATCATGGCGGTACACGGCATCAAAGGCTGGGTAAAAGTCTATTCCCATACCGATCCCATGGAGAACATCTTCGAGTACCAGCCCTGGTATCTGAGCAAGGGCCGGGACTGGGAAGAAGTGAAGCTGGCCGGCGCCCGCCCTCAAGGCAAGGGGCTGGTCGTCGCCATTGACGGTATCGGTGACCGCGAACAGGCGGCACGGGAACTGGTGGGGCGGGAAATCGCCGTGGCGGAATCTCTGCTGCCCCGTTCCGGAGACGGCGAGTTCTATTGGCGGGACCTGATCGGTCTGCGAGTGGTGCTGCCGGACGGCCGTGATCTGGGCCGGGTGGATCGGCTGATGGAAACCGGCGCCAACGATGTGCTGGTGGTGATTGGCGATGCCAACAGCCTGGACCGCCGTGAACGGCTGCTGCCCTGGGTGCCGGACGACGTGATTGTCGACGTTGCGCTGGAGCGCGGTGAGATTCGCGTGGACTGGGACCCGGAATTCTAGAGCCACGGCGGACGTGGACAGGGAGGCGCTCAATGCGAATCGCGCTGATGACGCTGTTCCCGGAAATGACCGGGCTGGTAACCGGCTTCGGCGTGACCCGGCGGGCCATCGAAAATGGCCGGCTGAGTCTGGAAGCGGTCAATCCCCGGGATTTCACCGATGACCGCCACCGCACCGTGGACGATCGCCCCTTTGGCGGCGGGCCGGGCATGGTGATGAAAGTCGAGCCCCTGGAACGCGCACTGAGCGCGGCCCGGGAGCGAGTGGGCCCGGCCCGGGTGATCTATCTGTCACCTCAGGGGCGGCCGCTGACCCAGAGCAAGGCCCAGGAACTGGCCGCCGAGCCGGCATTGATCCTGGTTGCCGGCCGCTACGAAGGGGTCGATGAACGTTTTATCGAAGCGCGGGTGGATGAGCAGATCTCCATCGGCGATTACGTACTCAGCGGCGGTGAACTGCCGGCGCTGGTACTGGTGGATGCCGTGGCGCGCCTGTTACCGGGAGTGCTGGGGCACCAGGATTCGGCAGCCCAGGATTCGTTTTCCGGCGAATTGGAAAACCTGCTGGACTGCCCGCACTATACGCGGCCCGAGGAACACCTGGGCCGGGTGGTGCCTGAAGTCTTGCGTAGCGGCGATCACGAGCGGATTCGCCGCTGGCGTTTGAAGCAGGCACTGGGGCGCACCTGGCGGTGGCGCCCCGACTTGCTCGAAGCCCGCCGCGCCAGTGGCTGGACCGAGGAAGAAGAGCGGCTTCTCAATGAATACATTGGGGAGTACGAGCAGCAATACAGCGATCAATGAACCAAGGAGCACGCCATGAGCGGCAAGAAACCCCTGATTCAGGAAATCGAACAGGCACAGCTGAAAAGCGACGTGCCGGTGTTCGGTCCCGGTGACACCGTCACCGTTCAAGTAAAAGTGAAAGAAGGCACCCGTGAGCGTCTGCAGGCGTTCCAGGGCGTGGTGATTGCCCGCCGTAACCGTGGCCTGAACTCCAATTTCACTGTTCGTAAAGTTTCCCACGGCGTGGGTGTGGAGCGGGTGTTCCAGCTGCACAGCCCGCTGGTCGACTCCATTGAAGTCGTCCGCCGCGGCGATGTTCGCCGCGCCAAACTGTACTACCTGCGTGAGCGTTCCGGTAAGTCCGCGCGTATCAAGGAAAAAATCCGGTAATACGCCACTCGCTCCGGTTGCGAGCTATTGTCGCTTCAGCCTTTGCTGTAGGGCATTCGGAAGCGACCTCTGGCCGAGCAAGGATGCTCCCACCGGACAACAAAAAGGCCGCCCCTTCGATGAAAGGGGCGGCCTTTTTGTTTGCAGCGGAGGTTAGCGCTTGGCCAGCAACCGGTACAGGAACAACAGCACTAGTGCGCCGACGATGGCGGTGATGATACTGCCGATCGATAACGAATTTGATGCCGCTCCCGCGCCGATTCCCACCAGAGAACCAAGCCAGCCGCCGACAAAAGCACCGGCGATACCAATCAGAATGGTAATAATGAAGCCGCCCGGATCCTTGCCCGGCATGATCCATTTTGCGATCACACCCGCGATCAGACCCAGTACGATCCAAGAAAGAATTTCCATAGGGCACTCCTTACCTCTGGTAACTCAAAGCCCCTTGAGTATGCCCCGTATGGATGCACGACCCGGGTAATAAATAGTAAAACCCCAGCTTGCTGAGAGTACCGCATGGCGCCAGAATCGCGGAAACGAAACGGGAAATAGGTTATGACGGACCTGTCCGAAGCCCGGCAACGGCTGGTGGATGCCTGGCTCGACAATCAATGGCTGGAGCGGGGGCTGAGCCGTAATACCCTGGAAAATTATGGCCGGGACCTGCGTCAATTCGGAGATTGGTTGAACAGGGAGGAGCACACCCCGCTGGAACAGTGTCAGCGCCATCAGCTGTTGCAGTTCCTCGCCCACCGCCATGAGCAGGGATTGGGCGCGCGCTCGGTGGCCCGTCAGCTTTCCGCCTTGAAGAGTTTTTTCCGCTGGATGAAACGGGAAGGGCGTATCGGCGAGGACCCGACCCTGAACGTGGCACGTCCCAAGACCGGCCGGGCCTTGCCGAAGAGCCTTAGCGAGGCCGATGTGGAAGCGCTGCTGGCGGCGCCGGATCTGGACGATCCGCTCGGTCTGCGCGATCGCGCCATGCTGGAAGTACTGTATGCCTGCGGTCTGAGGGTGTCGGAGCTGGTCGGCCTGACCCTGGGGCAGGTGAATCAGCGCCAGGGGCTGGTGCGGGTGGTGGGCAAGGGGGACAAGGAGCGGCTGGTGCCCCTGGGGGAAGAGGCTCTGCACTGGCTGGCGCGCTATCTGCGGGAAGCCAGACCCTTGCTGATTCACCCGGATCAGGATGTGCTGTTCCCCAGCCGTCGCGGAGAGACAATGACGCGTCAGGCATTCTGGTACAGGATCAAACAGATCGCGGTCAGCGCGGGGGTGCAAAAGGCGTTGTCACCCCATACACTGCGCCATGCGTTCGCGACACATTTGCTCAACCACGGGGCCGACCTGCGGGTGGTGCAGTTGTTATTGGGGCACAGTGATTTGTCCACCACACAGATCTATACCCATGTGGCGCAGCAGCGGCTACAGACGCTTTATGAGCAACATCATCCCCGGGCGGGAACTTGATGCGCCTGTCGCCACTCAAATAACGATAATCGCCGCAGGGGGCGGCGTACCATTGGAGAATGTCATGAAAAGGATGATGATGGCGGCCCTGGGATTGGTCGCGGCCACCCTGGCGGTGGCGGATTCGGGGGTGGATGAGAAGGCGGTAAGGAAGAACTTCGCCGATACCTTCCCCCAGTTCACAGTCAGCAAAATCGAGCCGGCGCCGGTGGAGGGCATGGCCCAGGTGGAACTCAAGGGCGGCGGTGGAAGCCAGTGGGTATACACCAGTGGTGATGGTCGTTTCATTTTTACCGGTGATCTGCTTGAGCTGCGTGATGGCAAGCCGGTGAATCTGGCGGAGGAACGCCTTGAGAAGGTACGCAAGGAAGGCCTGGCGAAGATCGACAGCAAGCGCATGATTACCTATGCCGCCGCCGACCAGAAGGCGGAAATCTACGCCTTTACCGACATCACCTGTGGTTTCTGCCGCAAGATGCATGAGCACATCGAAGAGTACAACGAGGCCGGGATCACCGTGCATTATCTGGCCTTCCCGCGTGGCGGGCCGGCCTCCGAGGCGGCCGAGAACATGCGTCATATCTGGTGCGCCAAGGACCGGGCCAGCGCTCTTACCGACGCCAAACTGAAGGACAAGATCGTCGAAAACGAGCTGGGCAGCTGTGCCGCCCAGGTAAACGACGAGTATGCCCTGGGTATGGAATTCGGGGTGCGCGGCACGCCAGCGATCTACACCGCCGAAGGCACCCAGTTGGGCGGTTACCTGACCCCGGCGCAAATGCTGCAGCGGCTGCAGCTTTAAGCGGGCCTTCCGCCCCTCGGGACACATTGACGGCGCCCTTTGGCGCCGTTAATGTGTCCGGCTTCCAGTAACCCCGCCACGGCCCGTGACGTGCCCGTTTCGGTACGGTCCCGGACCGCGCCATCTTTCTTGAAGGATTCAGCCGTGGAAGCCGATTTTCAGCGTATTCGCCGTTTGCCGCCTTATGTCTTCAATATCGTTGGAGAGCTGAAGAAAGCGGCGCGAGCGCGGGGCGAGGACATCATCGATTTCGGCATGGGCAATCCGGACCAGCCGACTCCGCCGCACATCGTGGAAAAACTGGTGGAAACCGTGCAGCGCGGCGATACCCACCGTTATTCCCAGTCCCGTGGTATTCCCCGTTTGCGCAAGGCGATCACCGATTGGTACCAGCGCCGCTACAGCGTGGAGCTGGACCCGGAATCCGAGGCTATCGTCACCATCGGCTCCAAGGAAGGGCTGTCGCATCTGGCGCTGGCCACCATGGGCCCCGGTGACACCGTGATGGTGCCCAATCCCAGTTATCCGATCCACCCCTATGGCTTTGTCATCGCCAACGCCGATATCCGTCACGTGCCGCTGGTGCCGGGTGTGGACTTCTTCGAGGAACTGGTACGCGCGATCAAGGAAGCCTGGCCGAAGCCGAAGATGCTGGTGCTGAATTTCCCCGGCAACCCCACCGGTCAGTGCGTGGATCTGGACTTCTTCGAGAAGGTGGTGGCGATCGCCCGGGAATACGGTATTTGGGTGGTGCACGATATCGCCTATGCCGATATCGTTTTCGATGGCTACGAGGCGCCGTCGATCCTGCAGGTGGAAGGCGCCCGCGACGTGGCGGTGGAATTCTTCTCCCTGTCTAAGAGCTACAATATGCCGGGCTGGCGGGTCGGCTTCTGCTGCGGCAACAAGGAGCTGATTCACGCTCTGGCGCGCATCAAGTCCTATCTGGATTACGGCACTTTCACGCCGATTCAGGTGGCCGCTATCGCCGCTCTGGAAGGCGATCAGAGCTGTGTCTCCGAAATTCGCGATCTGTACCTGAAACGCCGTGACGTACTCTGCGACGGCCTCAACGACCTGGGCTGGACGGTGGAAAAGCCCCGCGCCACCATGTTCGTCTGGGCCCGGATTCCGGAACCTTACCGGGCGCTGGGGTCGCTGGAGTTCTCCAAAAAGCTGCTGTCGGAGGCCGGTGTGGCGGTCTCTCCGGGCGTTGGCTTCGGCGAATACGGCGATGACCATGTGCGGTTCGCCCTGATTGAAAATGAGCAACGTACCCGTCAGGCGCTGCGAGGCATCAAGAAGATGTTCCGCGCCGATGGGCTGATCGCGGGCTGACGCCGTTGGCCCCCATGCATTACACACACCCTGGAGAGGACCAAGTGAAGTCGATTAAGGTTGGGATCGCTGGCCTGGGCACGGTGGGCTCAGGCACCGTCAATGTACTCAAGCGCAACGCGGGGGAAATTGCCCGGCGCGTGGGTCAGCCCATTGAGATCGCTCACATTGGTGCGCGGCGTGATAATCCCGCCTGCGATATTACCGGTATCCGGGTGTCCCGGGATGTGTTCGACGTCGCCAACGACCCGGACGTGGACATCCTGGTGGAACTGATCGGCGGCACCGACGTCGCCCGCGAACTGGTGCTCACCGCCATCGGTAACGGCAAACACATCGTCACCGCCAACAAGGCGCTGATCGCCGAGCACGGCAACGAGATCTTCCTCGCCGCCCAGGAACACGGCGTGGACGTGGCTTTTGAAGCGGCGGTGGCCGGCGGTATCCCGATCCTGAAGGCGCTGGGCGAAGGTCTGGCCGCCAACCACATCAACTGGGTGGCGGGCATCATCAATGGCACCGGTAACTACATCCTCACCGAAATGGAGCAGGGCGCGCGCGGCTTCGATGAAGTGCTGGCGGAAGCCCAGGCACTCGGTTACGCGGAAGCCGACCCCACTTTCGATGTGGAAGGTGTGGACGCCGCCCACAAGCTCACCATTCTGGCCTCCATCGCCTTCGGTATCCCGCTGCAGTTCTCCAAGGTCTATATGGAGGGCATCAGCCGTATCACCATCGAGGACGTCAACAGCGCCGCCCAGTTCGGTTACCGCATCAAACACCTGGGGATCGCCAAGGACACCGGCAACGGTATTGAACTGCGCGTGCATCCCACGCTGATCCCGCAGGAAATCATGTTGGCGGCGGTGAACGGCGTGATGAACGCGGTGATGATCGATGGCGACGCGGTCGGCCCCACCCTGTATTACGGCGCCGGCGCCGGCGCCGAGCCCACCGCCTCGGCGGTGGTGGCGGATATCATCGAGCTGGGCCGTGAACTGACCGTGGATCACCACGAACGGGTGCCTTATCTGGGCTTCCACACCGACCAGATGTCCGACGAGCCGGTGTTGACCATCGAGGATATCTCCTGTGGTTACTACCTGCGTTTGCATGTCCAGGACAAGGCGGGCGTGCTGGCGGATGTGACCCGTATTCTCAGCGACAATCGCATCAGCATCGAGGCCATGGTGCAGAAGGAAGTGGACGAAGGGCTGGTGCCCATCGTCATCCTGACCCACCGGGTGCGCGAGGGTGACATGAACGAAGCGCTCAAGCGAATCGCTGCCCTGGACACCGTGGATAACGATATAATGCGTATTCGCGTGGAAACGCTGGACGCTTGAAAAGACGACACGATTAATACCCGTGGGGCCCGTATCCGGGCCTCCACACCAGAAGCAGAGACAATGCCATGCCATTCCGTGACCGCTACACAGGCCTGATCAACCGTTACCGCGACCACCTGCCGGTGAACGACGACACGCCGATCATCAGCCTGGGCGAAGGCAACACCCCGCTGATCCGGCTCAAGAATATTCCGCGCCTGCTCGGCAAGGACGTGGATATCTACGTCAAGTACGAGGGCCTGAACCCCACCGGATCCTTCAAGGATCGCGGCATGACCATGGCGGTGACCAAGGCGGTGGAAGAGGGCAGCAATGCCATCATCTGTGCCTCCACCGGCAATACCTCGGCGGCGGCGGCGGCCTACGCGGCCCGGGCCGGCATCTCCGCGTTCGTGTTGATTCCGGAAGGCAAGATCGCCATGGGCAAGTTGGCCCAGGCGATGATGTACGGTGCCATGATCATGCAGATCCGCGGCAACTTCGACCAGGGCATGGAACTGGTCAAGCAGGTGGCCGAGAAAGCGCCGGTCACCATTGTCAACTCGGTGAACCCGTTCCGTCTGCAGGGGCAGAAAACCGCGGCTTTCGAGATCGTCGAGGAACTGGGCCGGGCCCCGGATTACCACTGCCTGCCGGTGGGCAACGCGGGCAATATTTCCGCCTACTGGATGGGCTACAGCGAATACCACAAAGCCGGTATCGCCGGCAGCGTGCCGCGCATGGTCGGCTACCAGGCGGCGGGCGCGGCGCCGTTCCTGCGGGGCGCGGCGGTGGAGAACCCGGAAACCGTGGCCACCGCCATCCGTATCGGTAACCCGCAGTCCTGGGACAAAGCCTGGACCGCGCAGAAGGATTCCGAAGGCTGGTTTGATGAACTGACCGATGAGGAAATCCTGGCCGCGCAAAAACTGCTGGCGCAAAAAGAAGGGGTGTTCTGCGAACCGGCTTCCGCCGCTTCCATTGGTGGCGCCATGCGTGACATCAAGGCCGGCAAGATCGCCGAAGGCAGCACCATTGTCTGCACCCTGACGGGTAACGGACTCAAGGATCCGGATACCGCTATCGCGCAATGTCAGCAGGAACTGTCTTCCGGCGCCCGTATGGTGACCATCGATGCCGAGCTGGACGCGGTGAAGAAAGCTATTCTGGACAATCTGTAATCCTCAATTGAAGCGGCCACGACACCATTCGTGGCCGCTTTTTCTTGTTCTTACCGGGCGGTTTTCGCGGCCCGGTAAAACACTCCTGACGTGACCCCACCTGTTTGGTTGTGATACACCCTTAGGGTGAGCGCGTCCTGTTCGCCGTTTCCATGCCGACACCGAGCGAGGCGACGGGCACGTCATAATCCGAAAAAGCGGGCAGCAAGGAACGAAACCTTACTTCAATGAAAAGTTCTGACTCGACTGGGGAGAAGCCGATGGCAGACAATAAGCGGGCTCTACCGGCCCTGGCGCTGGGCGCCGTATCCTCTTTGTTTCTGGTACAAAATGCGCAGGCGGGTGCTGAGCTCAGCGCCGGCGTCTGGTGGGTGTACCAGTACGTGGATAAATCCGATTTTGGCGGTCCCAATTCCGCCTTCGACGCGGACCTGGACCGGGAAACCGGCGGTAATTTCGCCGACCCGGCGTTCATTCTCTACGCCGATGACGACGGTGGTTACGGCCCCTGGCGTTTCAGCGCCGAAGCCCGTATCGGCAGAGGCTCCTTCACCGACGTCAACAACAACAGCAGTGGCGATACTTTCGCCATGCACAAAGCCTGGATTGGTTATGAGTTCAACGACCATACCTTGCTCAAAGTCGGTAAGAGCCAGGTGCCGTTCGGCTGGAAAACGGTGAACTTCTGGCCTGGAGACGGTCTTCAGGGCGGTTACGGCGATCAGATGGATGTCGGTTTCAAACTCAGCGGCGACGCCGGTGACTTCCACTATGACGCCGCCTATTACCACCAGGACGACTGGGGCGAGGACAGCACCGATACTCTGGATGACAACGGGCACTGGGGTACCAGCGACAGTTACCGCAAGCTGAAAACCGGCGTGCTGAATCTGGACTGGCGCTTCCAGGAAGGCCATACCGTGGGGGCCTCGGTGCAATATGGGCGGATGCAGGACCTCACCGCGGACACCGCTTCCGGGCGCAAGGCCGACGGCGAGCACGTGGCCTATGATCTGCACTACCTGTACCAGCGTGGGCCCTGGAGCTTCAAATACCGCTTTGTCGACGCCCGCCGAGACTTTGGTGGTCTCGATGCCTTCCTGGCCTCCGACGCCGCGCCCGCGGATGAGGAAGTGAAAACCCAGCGGCACGTGGCCGAGGTGATGTATCAGAACCGCAACTGGGCATATTACCTGGACGGCGGCGTGGCCAGCACAGATACACGTAACAATGATGCCGGCGATGTACAGTTTTACGCTCCGGGTATTCGCTACAAGTACGGCCCCGGCTGGCTCTATCTGGAATACCTGTGGTCCGACGGCGACATCGACGCCAACGGTGATGTCTACGAAGGTAATTTCAACGCCGTTTATGTGGCGTTCGATTTTTACTTCTAAGCAAGCTCCTACAGCGGCTTCGTAGTCCTGTCTGTGGCGGATTCCGATAACAGTCAGGCCGTATGCCGGTTGATCGCCATCTGCAACTTCAGCAGGGCCGGGAAATGCCGGCCCAGCGCGGCCTTGCCGGTGGTCAGCAGGGCGCCGGAAAGATCCCGGTCCCGATCCGCCCAGCAGTAAATGCTGATGAAACCCAAATGGCCGAAGGCGTTGCTGGTGCCCGGCCCGTACAGGCTCAGGGCACGGGCGCCGAGCATGAAACCCGGCGAGAACGCCAGCGGTACCATCAAGGTACGATCCAGGCGGCCTCCCTTGGTGGCGGCCCGGCCCGTGGCGAAGCGCACGGTTTCCGGACGGAATAACTGCTGGTCCTGATAGCGGCCATCGTCCAGCAGCATCTGGAAGAAGCGGCAGGCCTCCTCGGCGGTGGCGTACAGGTTGCCCGCGGGGATGGTGGCGTCGAGAAAACGGGGATCGTTGGAGAGGCCCACCACTTCCTCCAGCGGTGCGCCCACGGCGTGAGTGAGAAAGGCGTTTACCGGCGGCAATTGCAGTCCGGTGACGGCGTTTTCCGCCGGTGGCACCGCCGGCTCCCGCAGGCCATAGGTGAAATAACGCATCCCCATCGGCCGCCGGATCACCCGGTCCAGCAGGGCATCGATGCTCTCCCCGGTGACACGCCGGATGACCTCGCCAAGCACGAAGCCAGCGGTGATCGCGTGATAAGCCTGCTGACGCCCGGGGTTTTCCGGCTTGGCACGGCACAGCAAGGTCATGATCCGCTCATAGTCGAACAGGTCCTCCGCCGCCACCGGCTCGTGGATGCGCGGCACCCCGGCACGATGGGTCAGCACGTGCATCAGGGTGGTCCGGTGCTTGCCCATGGCCCCGTATTCGGGGAGGTAATGGCACACTGGCCGGTCCAGATCCAGTTCCCCCCGTTCCGCCAGATGATGCACCAGCATGGCGGTGACCGCCTTGGAGGCGGAAAACAGGCAAATCGGAGTGTCGGTGGTGAGCAGGCGCTGTTGGCCGGCATCGGCGTAGCCGAGGGTGCGATCCAGAAAAACCTGTCCACGACGGCGCAGGCAAAGGGCGATGGCGGGGTTCATGCCGGTGCGGTAGAGCCCGCGGGCGTGGCGCCAGATGGTGGCGACCTGTTGCGGACGCAGCCCGGCCTCGGCGGCGGCGCACTCGTCGCCCCGGTCGGTGACCGGCGTCAGATGACGGGGAACGGTGACGGCGCTGGCATTGAAACCGGCGGGAAGGGAAAGGCTGGTCATGGTCATTGATCCATCTCGCGGATGGCCCGATCAGGGCTGTTGTTTGTGCCCGGGTATGGTGGACAATGGCGGTACCAGATGGCTTGGCGCCGCTGCCCTGGGCCGATGACCCCAGGGCCACCAGCGGTGTCGGGCGCAACGGGACAGGTGGACGTTATGACGACGGTAAAGCAATCTGATTTCCAGAGCTTCGCGGAGTTCTACCCCTACTATTTGCAGGAGCACACCAACCCGACCTGCCGGCGCCTGCATTTCATCGGTACGCTGTGTCTGTTCGCGGTGTTGTTCGGTGTTCTGATTTCCGGTAACTGGTGGGGGTTGTTGCTGTTGCCGGTGGTCGGTTACGGCTTTGCCTGGGTGGGGCATTTCTTCTTCGAGAAGAATCGGCCCGCCACCTTCAAGCATCCGTGGTACAGCCTGGCCGGTGATTTTGTCATGTTCAAGGATATCCTGACCGGGCGTATTCGCTGGTGAGTGAACGGCAACGGGTACGGCTTTTTCAGCCCGGTGCCGCCGGGCATCGCTCCAAGTCCGGGCGGCCCGATCTGGATAGTCCGGAACAAATTGATCGCATGGTCTCGCTGTTCTATCAGCGGATTCTCGAGGATCCGTTGTTGGCGCCGGTTTTCCTCGAGGTGGCGCGCATCGATCTCGATGAGCACCTGCCGCTGATCGCTGCTTTCTGGAAGAAACTGTTGCTTGGCGATGACCGTTATAATCGGCATATGATGGCCAAACACCGGGCGGTGGACGACAAGATGCCGCTCACCGGCGCCCATCATGAGCGCTGGCTGGGGTTGTTCATGGCCAATCTGGACCAGCACTTCGAAGGGCCCCATACCGACCGTGCAAGGCAACTGGCCGCGCGCATCATCGACAATCTCTACGAGCAGCTGTCACAGCGCCGTTGAGAGGCTTATACACACCGCTGTAGGAGCTTGCCCCGCAAGCGAATCTTTTCCCGAGAGTCTGTTCGCTTGCAGGGCAAGCTACGACAGCGGCTTCGTGGCAATCCTTGAATTCAGGTCTCCGCCGCTATCCCAGCACGCCCTCGTTCCGCAGCGCCTGGAACTCCGCCTCGGACAACCCCAGATCCTCACGTAATACCGCTTCTGTGTGAGTGCCGGCCTCACCGCCGGGCCAACGGGTGCCGCCGGGGGTGCCGGCAAGGCGTGGCGTGAGGGCGGGGATACGCAGCGGTTTACCGTTGATTTCCACCTGTTGGAACAAGCCGCGTGCCTGGAAGTGCGGGTCCGCCATCATGTCGGCGGCGCTGTAAATCGGACCGCAAGGCACCCGGGCTTCCTCCAGCCGTGCCAGTACCCGGGGACTGTCCTGGCCGGCACACCAATCGCCAATAATGGCGTCCAGCTCCGCTTCGTGCTCCACCCGTCCCGGGTTGTGAGCCAGGCGCGGATCATCGGCCAGATCTTCACGGCCCATGGCCTGCATCAGCCGTTTGAAGATGGAATCGCCATTGCCGCCGATAATGACGTACTTGCCATCGCCACAGGGGTAGGTATTGGTGGGGACAATGCCGGTGACGGTGGAGCCGGACGGTTCGCGGACCAGGCCGGCGCCATCGAATTCCGGGATCACCGCTTCCAGCAGATTGAACACCGACTCGTACAGGGCCACATCCACCACCTGGCCTTGTTGGCTGCCGTGCCGTTCCAGCAAGGCCAGGGCGATGCCAAGGGCCGCGTGCAGGCCGGCGATGGTGTCGCCCAGGGACAGATTGGGCCGCACCGGGCGTTCGCCGGGAAAGCCGTTGACGTAGCGCAGCCCGCCGACCCCTTCGCACACTGAAGCGTAGCCGGGCTTGTCGGCGTAGGGCCCGTCCTGGCCATAGCCGGAAATTCGCGCGTACACCAGGCCGGGATTGCTTTGCTGGAAACGCTCCGGGCCCAGCCCCCAGGATTCCAGGGTGCCGGGGCGGAAATTCTCGATCAGCACATCGGCGCGGTCGATCAGCTGCCCGGCCAGTTGGCGGCCGCGGTCGGTCTTCAGATCCAGAGTGACCGAGCGCTTGTTGCGGCCCAGGCTGCGCCACCAGAACGAGGTGCCGGTGTCATCCAGGGATCGCCAGCGACGGATCGGGTCGCCGCCGGGAGGCTCCACCTTGATCACGTCAGCGCCAAAATAGGCGAGCAGCGTGCCGGCAAAAGGGCCGGCCAGCAATTGGCCCAGTTCCACCACGCGGATACCGGCCAGAGGCAGGGAACGTTCGCTCATCGGGTCTTCCTTCGTTATCTGAGCGCATTGTGCCCGACGGAACGGGCACAGGCGAACCCCGTGCTACAATCGCGCTTCGCCAACAACAGGAGTCCCCATGACCCCGGAACGCTATCGCCGGTTGCTGGATACATTGGATCGCCGCCAGCCGGATCTCACCGTGATCATGGAAGGGGTGCACAAACCCCATAATATCGCCGCCGTGGTGCGCACCTGCGACGCCGTCGGCATTCTCGACGTGCACGCCGTGCTGCCGGAAAATCGCGCCAAAGTAGCGGCGGGCACCGCCATGGGGTCACAGCGCTGGATCAATCTGCACAAGCATAACGACGGGGTGGCCGCCATCGAACAGGTGCGCGCCCAGGGCATGCAGGTGCTGGCCGCCCACTTTTCCGATACCGCGCTGCCATACCGCGAAGTGGATTTCACCAAGCCCACGGCGTTATTGCTGGGCACCGAGCGCTTCGGTGTCAGCGAAGCCGCCGGCGCCGCCGTGGACGGCCATGTGATCGTGCCGATGATGGGCATGGTGGCGTCGTTCAATGTCAGCGTGGCGGCGGCGATTATCCTGTCCGAAGCCTGCGAACAGCGGCGCGCGGCAGGATTCTACGATCGCCCCCGGCTGGACCCGGAAACCTACCGGCATACGTTGTTCCGCTGGGCGCACCCAAAACTGGCGGGCTATTGTGATCGCTATGGCCTGCCTTATCCGGAATTGAATGACAGCGGCGAAGTACGTCATGCCACGCGATTCAACGCGGAACTGGCCGCCGCCAAGGCGCGGCAGGAAGCGGTGTCGTGAGCGTATCAGCGCCACTGGCGCTGCAGGCCCGCCTCAATGCCCTGCTGCCGGAAATCCAACTGTGTGCCACGCCGCTGCCGCTGGTACCGGAGCTGTCCTTATGGCTGCTGGACCGGCTGCTGGCGGACCAGCGTCTGGAGCAGGAGGTGGCCAATGCCTTGATGGAAGCGCCGCCATACTGGTCATTATGTTGGGCCTCGGGGCAGGTGTTGGCACGTCACCTGCTGACCCACCCGGAGTGGGTGAAGGGCCGCTGTGTGGTGGACGTGGGGCCCGGCTCCGGTGTGGTGGCGGTGGCCGCCGCCCGGGCCGGTGCCCGTCGGGTCATTGCCTGCGACCTGGACCCGGACGCGCTGGCCGCCAGCGAAGCCAACGCCGCCCTCAACGGGGTCAGTGTGGAATTGAGCGACGATCTGGAGGCCTGTCTGGCTGTGGCCGATCGCGTTACCGCCGCCGATATTCTCTACGACCGGGATAACCTGCCCCTGCTGGACCGCTTTCGCCAGGCCGGTGCGCCGGTGTTGCTGGCGGATTCCCGTATCGCCGGACTGAATCCGCCGGGGTATCGTCTGCTGGGACATTGGCATGCGACCACCTGGCCGGATCTGGGGGAAGCCAATGAGTTCAACCAGGTACGGCTGTTTTTATCGGAACCCCATTTGTTGGAACCCTGAAGGCCGGGCGAGGGTCGAAGGTTCACGATCCGCTAACCTGGCTGTCGTGTTGATGGCCAGTTCAAGCCCGATTAAGTTAGTGCCCAGGTACAGGAGGATGTGGCCTTGTACGCACCATTGAGATCCTATTATTCCTTTATTTGCGCGCTTTGCGTTGCTCTGTTGTTGGCCGCCGCCGTACCGGCTCGGGCGGCGTTGCCCGTGGCGCAGGGGGAATCGTTGCCGACGCTTGCGCCGATGTTGGAAAAAACCGCGCCGGCGGTGGTGAACATCGCCATCGAGACGCGGGTGCGGACCGCCCGCAATCCGCTGCTGGAGGATCCGTTCTTCCGTCGCTTTTTCAATATTCCCGAACAGCAGCAGCCTTCCACCCGGCGTGCCATCAGCGCCGGCTCCGGCGTTATTGTCGACGCCAAGCAAGGCTACGTGCTGACCAACGCCCATGTGGCCAAGAACGCGGATAAAATCGAAGTGACTCTCACCGATGGCCGCGAACTGAGCGCGGAACTGGTGGGACTGGATGAGGAAGTGGATCTGGCGGTGCTCAAGCTGGACAAGACCGATGATCTGACCCAGATCCGGATCGGCGACTCCACCGGGTTGCGGGTGGGGGATTATGTTCTGGCCATCGGCAACCCATTTGGTTTGGGCCAGACCGTGACCTCCGGCATCGTCTCCGCGCTGGGCCGGACCGGCCTGGGCATTGAAGGCTACGAGAACTTCATTCAAACCGACGCCTCCATCAACCCCGGCAATTCCGGCGGTGCGCTGGTCAACCTGCGTGGCGAACTGGTCGGTATTAACACGGCAATCCTGGCGCCTTCCGGAGGGAACGTCGGTATCGGTTTCGCCATTCCCACGGAGATGGCGGTGAATGTGATGGAGCAGTTGATCGAGCATGGCGAGGTACGACGTGGCGTGCTGGGCGTGACGATCCAGGATCTGACACCGGAGCTGGCGGATGCCTTCCAGGTGAAACAACGGCAGCGTGGCGTGGTGGTCACCAATGTGGTGGAAGACAGCGCCGCGGATAAAGCCGGTCTCAAGGCCGGTGACGTGGTGGTGGAAGTGGATGGCCAGGCGGTGACCCGGGCGGCGGATTTGCGTAACAAGGTAGGGTTGTCGCCGGTGGGCGAAAAAGTGCGGCTCAACATTATTCGCGATGGCCGTAAGCGCGAAGTCGTGGCGGTCATTACCGAGTCCGATCAACGCCAGTCCGGTGGCGACGCCATCTCCAAGTTCCTGCAAGGCGCCAGTCTGCGCGATCTGCGTAAAGGTGAGCTGCGGCACGCTGACAGTGGCGTACTGGTGGAAGCGGTGGAACGTAATTCCCCGGCCTGGCGTGCCGGCTTGCGTGGTGGCGATGTGATTATCAATGCCAATCGTCAGAATGTGGCCAACATGAAGGAACTGGAGTCGGCGGTGCCCGATGCCGATGCCGCCCTGTTGTTGCGTGTCAATCGTGACGGCGGTGTATTCTTCGTGGTGGTGCGCTGATCCAGATAAATCCTGACACGGGCGTATAAGGCTGTCCCACAATGGTGGGACAGCCGGGCCCGGTCTTCGCTAACGGGCCGGAAACGCAGTCCAGCGATCCAGCCAGGTGGCACTGGCGCCGGGCCGCACCGCGCCGAGGTAGTTGGCCGCTTCGTCCCAGAATTCGCCTTGAGGTACTGGTACCGCGCCGCGCGCCGCTGGTGAGCGCAGAGCCGGCGTGGCATTGGGATGATACGGATTGATCGCATCCTGATTGAAGCGCGGGTCCTCATCGAAACGGACGCTGCTCAATCCCCGGAAAAAGGCGTCTTCGTCGAAGCCGTTGTCGTCGTCCGCGTCTTCTTGCTCCGCTTCGAAATAACTCAGGCCGCGCGGGCCAATGCCATGCATCAGCACGCCTTGAAAATCCAGCGCGCCGGTATCCAGGTTCGCCACCGTGGCACCATCGCGCAGATCGATGGCTTCGCCGGAAAAGCCGCTGATTAACAGATTGTGGAAATGGCCTCCGGTGCCTTCGCGCAGGGTCATGGCACGATGATGGCGGGTGCTGCTGCGCGGTGACACCAGAGTGATGTTGTACATGATCGGTTCGGAGCGGGGGCGTGCCTGGTGATGAGCGCCGTTGTTGTCCGCTTCGAAGGCGTTGTCGCCGGTATCCTCGTGCTGTTGTATCAGCAGGAACTGCACTCTGCCGCGCCAGCCCAGATCCCAATCAAGCCCGTCGTCGCCGGCACCGGTAATAACGATGTGACGTAGATCGACGTTGCCGCCAAACACTTCCACGCCATCGTCCAGGGACCGGTGCACCTGCACATGGCGGACGATGGTGCCGCTGCCACAACCGCCCAGGGTGAGTCCGTTCAGTTCATTGTTGGCATAAACCTCGAAGCCGGCGAACTCGATCCGGGCGTACTCCAGTACGCCGCAACTGCCTTGCGGGTTCTGCCCGCCATAGGCGCCGAGCGGATCGCCGGCATCAATGCCTTCGATTTGAGCGTCGGGTTCGTTGACCGGAGCGTCCCCCAGCAAGACCAGCCCGCCCCAATCGCCGGCGGCTCTTTTCCCTTCAGGCTGGCTGCTGGTGAAAACGATGGGGGCATCCTCGCGGCCGGCGGCGTGGAGACGGGCGCCGCGAGTGACGACCAGCGCCGAGTCGGCGCGGCCGAGAATGCGGGCGCCCGGCTCGATGGTCAGGCGCACGCCGGGCATTACGTACACCACGTCCCCCAGTACCCAATCACGGTCGGCGCTCCAGGTCTGGTCCTGGTCGATCACCCCGGTTACTACCTGGTCGCCTTGCAGGTAGGGCAGAGCCAGCCACCAGAATAGCAGCAGGCACAGCGACAAGGTGCCAATGACCAGAGGCCATGCCAGCCGCCGGTAAGCGAAACGGGAAGAACCCGTGGAGGCCGCTTGGGGACGGGCGCTATTGGCCGCGTCGGCGTGGTCAAGGCGCGCCAGTTCTTCTCCCAGATGACGGATATGGCTGTGCGGGCTGTGACATGCCCGTTCGATAATTTCCGCCCGGTAGCGGGCGTCGTTCAGCAAGGTGTTGAAATGAATGAAGCCAAGACCTGTATCCTCGGCACGGTCGTAGTTTTGCTTTAACTGCCAAAGCAATTCCACCAGACGCGCGCGAGCCGGCGTGTCGTCGCCCATGGTAGCCCCCCAGATGTTTGTGTTTAACAACCCAAAGGTGCCAGTGTGGAAGTGAAAAATGACAGTCGTGCTAAGGGGGGAGGTCTCCATCGGGGCCACGGGTCTGGACAGACCCGCTTCGAGGGAACCGTCGCGCTTCGGGCTTCAGCAATGTTGATCGCTGGCACAGAATGGGCTACGAAGCCGCTGTGGGAGCTTGCCTGCAAGCGAGTCGGGCCCACTTCCTCTACTTCGCTTGCAGACAAGCTCCCATAGCGGCGTTCCCGCAAAGGCGTAACACGGCCCCGCTGTCCCTAACGGGGGGCAACTCTTTTTGTCACGCCACGCCGAGGATATCGTCGGCGGCCTTTTCGGCGATCATTACCGTTGGGGCATTGGTGTTGCCGCCGATCAGAGTTGGCATGATGGAGGCATCCACCACCCGCAGATTTTCCAGGCCGTGCACGCGCAGTTGCGGATCCACCACCGCCATGTCATCGACGCCCATCTTGCAAGTGCCCACCGGGTGGTAAATGTTGTCGCATTTCTCGCGCAGGAAAGCGCGGATCTGATCGTCGGACTGCACCTGGCTGCCGGGAAAGATCTCATTGCCGCGCCAGGGGCCGAGGGCTTGCTGGGCCATGATCCCGCGCATCGCCTTGACCCCGCGTACCATGCCTTCCATGTCGTCCTCATGCTCCAGGAAACGTGGATCGATCAGCGCCGGTGAGCGCGGGTTGGCGTCGCGCAGCCGGATGTCGCCGCGGCTCTTGGGGCGCAGGATGCAGACGTGGCCTGAATAACCGTGCCCGATACTGAACGTCCAGTTCAGGCCGTGGTTGTCCAGTTTGGCGGCGGTCAGGTGCAATTGCAGGTCGGGGATCGGCTCTTCCGGCCGTGATTTGATGAAGCCGCCGGCTTCGGCCACGTTGGAGGTCAACTGACCGGTGCGACGATAGAAAAAGTCCCAGACGCCACGCAGGCCGGAAGTGGGCAGTTCCCAGGGCGACAGTGTCAGGGTGTCGCGTTTCAGGTTCTGGTGCACCACCAGCACGTCCGGATGGTCCTGCAGGTTCTCGCCGACGCCGGGCAGGTCGTGGACCACGTCGATGCCATGCTGCTCCAGTTCCTGGCGCGGACCGACGCCGGACAATTTCAGCAACTGTGGGGAATTGATGGTGCCGCCGCAGAGAATCACCTGGCCGGCGGACAGCGTTTGCACCTGCCCTTGATGCTCCACGTCCACGCCGGTGGCGGTGCGGCCGTCAAAGCGCACCCGGTGCACCAGGGCGCCGGTCATCACGGTCAGATTTTCGCGCTCCAGGGCGGGGTGCAGATAGGCCCGCGCGACGCCGCAGCGTTCACCGTCCTTTTGCGTCACCTTGTAGAAGCCGACCCCTTCCTGGGTGGCGTTGTTGAAATCATCACTGGCCGGATAACCGGCTTCCTGAGCCGCGCTGACGAACGCCTCGCTGACCGGGTGCCGGAAACGCAGATCGGCCACGTTGAGACGGCCGTGGGTGCCATGGAAATCATCTTCGCCGGCTTCGTAATGTTCGGAGCGCTTGAACACGGGCAGGACATCCTGGTAACCCCAGCCGGGGTTACCCAGGGACTCCCAGTGATCGTAATCCCAGGGGTGGCCGCGGGTGTAACACATGGCGTTGACCGCGGAGGAGCCGCCCAGGGTTTTACCACGGGGAATGTAGATCTGACGGTTATTGAGCGCCTTTTGTGGCACGGTGTAGTAACGCCAGTTACGGCTGTTGGAGCGCATCAGCAGGATGATACCGGCGGGAATGCGAATGAAGAGGCTGTTGTCCGGTGGCCCGGCTTCCAACAGGCACACCCGGTTGTTGGGGTTCTCTGACAGCCGGTTGGCCAATACACAGCCGGCGGAACCCCCGCCGACAATCACGTAATCGTATTGCATGCCGCTCGCCCTTGGTTGTTATCGGCTCTCTGACCGGTCCGCTGCCCCCGGCAGTGAACCGTGGGGGCGTCCTGTGTCACTATCCTCGCATACTAGTCCCGCCACGCATCGGTGTTATTGGCCGAATCCGGACACCGCCAGGCCGGCAAAGTCAGCGACAGCGCGCTTGCGGGGGAGCGGAGCGCTGTTTATGATCAATACAACTTTTATCAGCAGTACAACTTTTGCGCAGCTTGCCGCGAGGCGCTGTTTTCTGCTTAGCCGGTTCGGGTCGGTTAAGCAGAGATCAGGGTAGAGGAAGTTCGTCGCAAAGATCCCCTTCACGGGGACGGGCCCACATTCCCGCCGACGCTTTTTTCATTCCCTGTCGCAGAATCGTCACGATAACAGGCTTTCATGGTCCCGCCACAGCGGGAGAAGTTCGTCGAGCAGGCGAGGGTGCCTATGAGTGAGCGCATTCTGCGATTGGATAAGGCCGGCACGCCGGTGGAATGGTTGGACTGGCAGGCCGCGGCCACCCTGTACGCGCGGGGTCTGGTGACCTGGACTCTGGGCGATGTGATTTATCGCCTGCGCGGCGGATTCTGCCGTGTCACCGGCGATCGCTCCCGTTTGTCCCTGCATTCCATTATTGCTTGCGATGGGTTGGCCAGCCCGCGCCGCCGTACCCGCCCGCCGTTGACCAATCGCGCGCTGTTTCGCCGTGATCAGCATGTTTGTCTTTATTGCGGCAAGCCGTTCCCGGAATCCCAACTGACCCGCGATCATATTCGCCCCACATCCCGTGGTGGCCGCGACCACTGGCTCAATGTGGTGGCCGCCTGCCGCCGCTGCAATCAGCACAAGGGCAATCGCCTGCCGGAGGAAATCGGCATGGAGTTGCTGGCACTGCCTTATGTGCCGAATATGGCCGAGTATCTGGCGCTGATTAACAGCCATCGTATTCGTGGTGACCAGATGGCGTTTCTGCGCAATCAGTTCGGTAAGAACAGCCGGTTGTTGTGAGAGTTTCCGCTGTCCGGACCACCAAGCCCCGTGCTCCCCTGTTCTCGACGCAAAAAAAAAACGGCGCCCATGGGGCGCCGTGAATCGTTTGGCTCGGGAGAGCTATCACGGAGTACAACTCCGATGTCAACAGATGGGACCTCGTTGACGGCTTTGAGTATGGCGCCACTGAAATGCAAAAACATTTGCTTTATCGCCCGGGATTTCGGCTTGAGTGGTCAATTCTTGTGCACAGACGACAGCATGGGGTCGGGTTTGGAAGTGTGCTAATTTAGCCTGATTACACCATCCAATAAGGTAGGCAAGGAATGCAAAGCTCCGCTCTACGCCTGATTGGCGTGTCTCTGCTGCTGTTGGGTTTATGGGCTTGTGACACCTCCGACGAATCGGCGTCGTCCGCCAGGGATAAAAGCGAACAGGCCGGGTCCGCGGTGGCCGCCGACAGTGAGCCCGATCCCCGTTGGCGTACTCATCTGGACAGCTGGCCGCGGGGAGAAACGGGCTCCCGCTCCCCACTGGTATTCCGTTTCACCCATCCGGTGGTGGAGCAGAGCGCGCTCAACGAACCACAGAAAAGCGTGGTGAAACTGCGCCCGGAGCGGCCTTTCACGGCGGTGTTCACCGCCCGTGACCGGCTTGAGATACGGCCTCTGGAACCCTTGCGCAGTGATCAAAGTTTCACTGTCACTCTGTTTCCTCAGGGCCTTTCCGGAGTCGATGACAGTCTGCCTCCGCTGGAAACCAGGCTGACCGTATTGCGCCAGCAACTGACCATCCGGGTCGAGGCATTGGCGCCGGCGGAAGGGAGCGACACCATGATCCTGAAAGGGCGGATCGATACCCTGGATCTGGTGGATAATCAGGCGCTGGAATCGGTGCTCTCCGCCAAACAGAGTGAGACGTCGCTGCCGATCGTGTGGGAACACCCGTCCGCTGGTTTGACCCACCGCTTCCAGGTTACCGGCATCCGCCGTGATGTCGGCGAGGAGGTCCGCCTGGCCTGGGATGGTGAGCCCGTGGGCGAGTCGGGGGCGGGCGAGCGGAGTTATTCGGTACCTCGGCCCGGCCAGTTCGCCGTTACCTCGGTCCGCTCGGAGAGCTTCCCCGACCGTCATGTGGTGGTGCAATTTTCCGAGGCCCTGCAGGCGGGACAGGACTTCCTGGGAATGGTGGCGCTGGGTGGCAAGAGCGCCCGGGTGCAGGTCGACGGCTCCCGGTTGCTGGTCTATCCAAGCGACGAGGTGGACGAGAAGGCGGTGTTGCAGATCGCTCCGGGCGTGGTCAGTGCCTCCCGCCATACGCTGGAGAAGATGTACCGGCAATCCCTGGTATTGAGTATGGCCAAGCCCGCTGTGCGGTTTGTTGGCGAAGGGGCCATTCTGCCACGGGGCGAAGTGCTCAGCGTGCCGTTCGAGGCCGCCGCCGCCGGTGCTATCCAGGTACAGGCGTTCGAGGTGTTCGAGAACAACATCACCTCCTATTTGCAATCCCGTGATCTGGAGAACCAGCATCCGGATACCCGCTCCGGCCGTTATCTCTGGCAGAAAACCCTGGAGTTGCCGCCATCCGAGGAGCGGGGATGGCAACGGTACCGGCTCGATCTGACCGAGCTGATGGCCAAACACCCCAATGGTTTGGTCCTGCTTACCCTCAAGGTGGACCCGCGCAGCATTCATTACCAATGCGGCGATGGCGGGCCGCGGCGTGAGAACACGCTACCAGACAATTACGAAGGACCGGGCCAGGACGATGAAGTGAGCCGTTATTATCACGATGCCGGCTACCTGCGCTGGGACGAGCGTGATAATCCCTGCAGCGACAGTTATTACGCCTACAACAACCAGGCGGAAAGCTCCCGCTCTTTCATTGCTTCCAACCTCGGTTTGCTGGCCAAGCAGGGGGAGGACGACCGGATGCTGGTGGTCACCACCGCCCTGGATACCAACACGCCCCTGGCGGGAACCCAGGTTACCGCCTACAACTACCAGCACCAGTCCCTGGGCAGTGCCAGCAGTGGCGATAACGGCATTGCGGAGTTGAAATTATCCGGCACGCCTTTCTATCTGGTGGCGAAAAACGGCAAGGAAAAAGGCTATCTCAAGGTGGCCCGCAACCGGGCGCTGCCTTCCAACCAGTTCGACACCGGCGGCGAGCGGGTTCTCGATGGCCTGAAAGGGTTCTTTTACGGTGAGCGGGATGTCTGGCGGCCCGGTGATGATATTCATCTGACCTTTGTACTGGATGACCCGCAACAACGCATGCCGGCGGATCACCCGGTCACGGTGGACTGGTTTGATCCGCGCGGTAACAAGGTCGCCAGTTATACCAACGACGAGCCGGTGAACGGGTTCTACACCTTTACCCTGAAGACCGGGGAAAGCGCCCCCACCGGCAACTGGCGGGCGGTGGCACGTCTGGGTGAGCGGGACTTCGATACCCGGCTACGGGTGGAAGCGATCAAACCCAACCGGTTGCGTATTGAGCTGACCGCCCCCGAGCAGGTCTTCGCCGGTCAGAGCACACCATTGGCGCTGCACGGACAATGGCTCAACGGTGCCCGCGCCAGTGCCCTCAAGGCCGATGTGAAGGTGCGCCTGCTCAACGGCGCCGATCCCTTCCCGGGGTATGCCGGCTACACCTTCAAGGATCCGTCCCGCACCCTGCAGGCGGAGCCGTTCACCGCTTTCGAGGGACGCCTGGACGATGCCGGCGACGCCACCGTGAATCTGGCGGTGCCGGCGGTCACGCCGCCGGGCATGGCGGCGGCGCTGGTGACCACGCGGATTTTCGAGAATGGCGGCGACTACAGCACCCAGGTACAGCGATTGCCGGTGGCGCCGTATCGGCATTGGGTAGGACTGCGGGTTCCGGAAGGTGATGGCTGGGGCGGTGCTCTCGGACGCGACCAGAACCATAATCTGGATCTGCTCACCCTGGACCAGGACGGGCAGCCGGAATCCCGTTCCGTCACCCTGAGCGTCTATCGTATCGACTGGCGCTGGTGGTGGGATCGGGGCGCCAATGATCTCGCCAATTTCATCAGTAACCCGCATACCCGCAAGGTGAAGGCCACCCAGCTCACCACCAACGACAAGGGGCGGGTGCAATGGCGATTGAACGGTCCGGATTACGATTGGGGCCGCTACCTGGTGCGCGTCTGTGATGACAAAGGCGGGCATTGCGCGGCACGGACCGTGTACCTGGGCTGGAGCGGCCAGCGCGGCGGTGGCGGTGACGCCGCCTCCCGGTTGGCGTTGTCCACCGACAAGGAACAGTACCAGGTCGGTGAGATGGCCAGGGTGAAGGTGCCGGTGTCCGGCGCCGGACGCTTGCTGGTCAGTCTGGAAAGCGGCTCGCGGGTCTTGCGCCACTACTGGGTCAAACCCGGTGACAAGGAGAACTTCACCCTGGAGATTCCGGTGACCGCGGACATGGCGCCCAACGTTTACGTGCACGCCACTCTGCTGCAAGCGCACAAGGACCGCGACAATGACCGTCCGATTCGCCTCTATGGCATCGTGCCGTTATTGGTGGAAGACCCGGACACGCGCTTGGAGCCGGATATAGAAGCCCCGGAGGAAGTGCGTCCGGAAAGCGAACTGACGGTGACGGTGTCCGAGAAGCAGGGCAGGGCGATGACCTATACCCTGGCGGTGGTGGACGAAGGCCTGCTGGGTCTGACCAATTTCCAAACGCCGAACCCCCATCAAACCTTCTTCCGCCGGGAAGCGCTGGGCGTGCTCACCTGGGATCTGTTCGATCAGGTGGTGGGCGCCTACGGCGGGGAGCTGGAGCGGATGCTGGCGGTGGGCGGCTCGGAGGGGCTGATGGATGGCTCCGAAGCCCAGCGCCGCCGGTTCCCGCCGGTGGTGTATTTCGCCGGACCATTCGAACTGAAGGCCAAGTCTGAGCAGGAACACAAGGTTCAGTTGCCGGCCTACATGGGCGAGGTCCGGGTGATGGTGGTGGCGGGACATCGCGACGGCCAGCAGCGTGCCTACGGCAAGGCGGACACCCCGGTCACCGTGACCCAGCCGTTAACACTGCTGTCGACGTTGCCGCGGGTGCTGGGGCCGGGAGAGTCCCTGCAGGTGCCGGTGAATGTCTTCGCCACCGAGGACACCATTACCGATGTGGATTTGAACCTGGAGGCGGAACCGCCGTTGAAGGTCACCCGGGACACCGCCCGGCTGACCTTCGAGGAGCCTGGAGACAAGATCGCCACGCTGTCACTGGAGGCCGGTGACCAGGTGGGGATCGCCCGGGTCACGGTGTCGGCCAAAGCGGGTAAGGAGCAGGCCGGGGAGACGGTGAATCTGCCGATCCGCACCGCCAACCCGCCCACCAGCCGGGAGCAGCTCAAGGTGCTGGAACCTGGAGACAGCTGGGCGCTGGATTGGACTCCCCATGGTCTGCCGGGCACCAACCAAAGCGCCTTGACGGTCAGCAGTCTGCCGGCCATGGGACTGGAGCGGCGGCTGGAATACCTGATCCGCTATCCCCACGGCTGCGTCGAGCAAACCACCTCCACGGTGTTGCCGCAGCTGTACCTGCACCAATTGGTTGGGCTCAGTGACGCCCAGAAACAGGAAGTGCAGAACAACATCGCCGGCGCCATTGACCGGCTGCGCCGCTTCCAACTGAACGACGGCGCCTTCAGCTACTGGCCCGGCAGTGGCCAGGCCAGCGACTGGGGCACCTCCTACGCCGGTCACTTCCTGGTGGAAGCGCGCCGCCTTGGCTACGCGGTACCGGCGCAGATGATCGACGGCTGGCGGAACTATCAGCGGCGGCTGGCCAGCGACCCCGGTCAGTACGCCTGGCAGTGGGCGAGCCAGGCTTACCGGCTTTATACCCTGGCGCTGGCCGGGGAGCCGGAAGTCGGTGCCATGAACCGTCTGCGCGGCGCGCTGGCGGTGAGCGACAGCCGCAACCAGCATGGCCGTTATACCGCCCGCTGGTTGCTGGCCGCCGCCTATCAGCAAATGGGACTGACCGATGTGGCCGGTGAATTGATCGCCATTGATGGCGAGGTGGGCGACTACGATGAGCCCGGCCCCACCTTTGGCTCCGCGTTGCGTGACCGCGCCATCAGCATGATGGTGCTGGAAGCCCGCGGTGATCAGGCGCGGGCCTGGGACGAAGCCCGGGTGGTGGCCGATGATCTGGCCTCCGATCGCTGGTTCTCCACCCAGAGTCTGGCCTGGTCGCTGATGGCCATGGCGCGCTTTGCCGGCGATGAAAGCGCCGGGGACGGCTATGATCTGGCCTGGCGGCAGGGCGAGGGCGATTGGCGGGAAACCCACGCCACCAGCCCGGTGTTCCAGCAGCCGCTGGAGATCCAAGATGACGGCGAGTCCATCGTGGTCCGCAACGACAGCGATCGTCGTTTGTTCGCCACCATGACCACCGTCGGCACGCCGGCTCCGGGTCAGGAAAAAGCGGTGTCCGAGGGACTCGACCTGTCGGTGACGTTCCTGTCGATGGACGGCTCGCCGCTGGATCCCGCGCGGCTGACCCAGGGCACGGATTTCCGCGCCCGGGTGAAGGTGAGCAATCGCACCAACCGCCGTCTGGAAAATCTGGCGCTGACACAAATCGTGCCCTCCGGCTGGCAAATCGCCTCGCGTTTGTCGTCCACTGGCGTGGACGATGCCAAGGACGAAAAGGAAACCCCATTGGATTACCAGGACGTGCGCGACGACCGGGTGCTGAGCTATTTCTCCCTGAAACCCGGCGCCACGCGTACCGTGAATGTGGAGCTGAACGCTTCGTTCGCCGGCCGTTTCTATCTGCCCGGCTGGCAGGTGGAAGCCATGTATCAGGGCTTTATTCAGTCCCGTAAGCGTGGCCAATGGGTGGAAGTGGTGGCGGAATAGCCCTCACCGGCCGGGCCGCGAATGGTCCGGCCGGTCACCGGGCGCTACCCGACAACATCTGGAACACGATGACAAAACCGTCTCCCTCACGCCGCCGGCGCATCCTGGCGGCACTGCTGCTGGTGGTGCTGGCGGCGTTGGCGCTGCTGCAGTTTTCGCCGCTGCCGGCGTCGCTGCAGCGGAGTGACTATGCGGTGTTGATGCTGGATCGAAACGGGCGGCCCCTGGCGGCCCGTATCGCCGCGGATCAACAATGGCGCTTCGCCCCGGTGGAGACGCTGCCGGACAAGTACCGTGAAGCCCTGCTGACCTTCGAGGATCGTCGTTTCCGCTGGCACCCGGGTGTCGATCCGTTGGCGCTGGCCCGGGCCACGGTGGCCAATATTCGCGCCGGAAGGGTGGTCAGCGGCGGCTCCACCCTGACCATGCAGTTGGCCCGGCTGTTGCGGGACGATCCGCCCCGCACCCTGTGGGAAAAAGCCCGCGAGGCGTTGCTGGCGTTGCAACTGGAATGGCGCCTGGGCAAGTCGCGGATTCTGGTGGAGTACGCCAGCCGGGCGCCGTTCGGCGGCAACACGGTGGGGTTGAGAGCGGCGGCATGGCGCTATTTCCAGCGCGCGCCGGACGACCTGAGCTGGGCGGAAGCGGCACTGCTGGCGGTGCTGCCCAACAGCCCCGCGCTGATCCACCCGGGGCGGCAGCGGCAGCAATTACTGGCGAAGCGGGACCGTCTGCTGGAAGCCCTGCGGCAACGGGGGCTGATCGATGCGGACGCGTTACGGCTGGCGAAGCTGGAACCGCTGCCGCGCACCGCGCGGTTGCCGTCGCTGGCGCCGCATCTGCTCGACACCCTGGCGGCCGACACCACTTCCCCGCTGATTCACACCACGCTGGACGCCGGGCTGCAGCAACGGGTGAACGCCCTTACCGGACAGCATGGACGGCGTTTGGCCAACGACGGCGTGCATAATCTGTCGGTGGTGGTGATCGACCATCGCGATCTGGCGGTGCGCGCCTATGTGGGCAATGTCACCCACGGCGACCGCCGTGAATATGGGGCGGCGGTGGACATCGCCGGGCGTCCCCGTTCCACCGGCAGCGTGCTCAAGCCGCTGCTGTACGGTTTGATGCTGCAGGAAGGCCTGCTGCTGCCGGATACCCTGGTGCCCGATCTGCCCACCAACTACGGCGGTTACAGTCCGGAGAATTTCGACCGTGAATACCGGGGCGCGGTGCCGGCCCACGAGGCCCTGGCCCAGTCGCTGAATATCCCCGCCGTGCGTATGCTGCGCCAATACGGCGTGGCCCGCTTCCATGACCAGTTGCGCGCCATGGGAATGAGCACGCTGTTCAGGGATGCCGAGAACTACGGTTTGACCCTGGTGCTGGGCGGTGCCGAAGGCAAGTTGATGGAGCTGACGGCGCTGTACGCCAGACTGATGGCCAGCGCCCGTGACGGCCAGGCGGCGCCGGTTACTGTGCTGAGCGATGTCCAGCCGCTGCCGGAGCCGTTTCCGATCGGCGCGGGAGCTGCCTGGTTGACGCTGGAGGCGCTGCGTGACGTGGCCCGTCCCGGCACCGCCCGGCAATGGCGGCTGTATCGTTCCAGCCAGGCGATCGCCTGGAAGACCGGTACCAGCTACGGTTTGCGCGACGCCTGGGCGATAGGCAGCAACGGCCGCTATACGGTGGGCGTCTGGGCCGGTAACGGCAACGGCGAACCGGCTCCGGCGCTGGGTGGCGCCACCACCGCGGCGCCGCTGATGCTGGATCTGTTCAGCCTGCTGGGGCCGGCGGAGTGGCCTCAGGCGCCGTTGGGCGATCTGAAGGAACTGCGGGTGTGCCGTGACGATGGCTATCTGGCCGGCGGGCAGTGCTCGGCGCGTACCGTGCTGGCGCCGCTGGACAGCCACTTCCAAGCCGTCACGCCACATCATTTGCGTGTGCATGTGGACGATCAAGGGCGGCGGGTGCACAGCGGTTGCGAGAACGTGGCCGCCATGAGCGCCCGCGACTGGTTCGTGCTGCCGCCGGCGCAGGCTTATTTCTACCGCTTCCGCCACCCGGAATACCGGCCCCTGCCGGCCTGGCGGGAAGACTGCGCGGCGGGTGCCCGGGCGCTGAGTTCACGGGCGCCGATGGCGGTGATCTATCCCCACGCCGGCTCCGCGCTCTATCTGCCGGTGGAACTGGGCGGGCAGCGTGGTGGGGCGGTGTTCCGGGTGGTGCATGAACGTGATGACGCCGAACTGTTCTGGCACCTGGACGACCGCTATCTGGGGCGCACCGCTCATTTCCACGAATGGGCGATCCAGGCGGCGCCTGGCTGGCATACGCTCACGCTGGTGGACGATCAGGGCTTTCGTCTGCGGCGCCGTTTCCAGGTGCTGTCCCATTAGTGCGGGCCCTAGCCTGAGGCGCGGCGGCTCAGAGTTGTTCGATCTCGTGCAGGAAATTCCGCAGAATCCGCCGGCTTTGCGCCAGTTTTTCCGCTTTCTGGTCGGCCTGGCGGATCTGTTCATGCAGGACGGTACGAAGCTCATCGCAGGGTTCGAACACCGGACCCTCACCGCGCACACACGGCAGGAACTGGCGGATCGTCGCCAGCGTCATGCCTCCGGAACCGAGCAGCTTGATCCGCTCCACGGTCCGTATTTCCGCGGCATCATAGTCCCGGTAGCCGCTGGCCGTACGTCGCGGTTTGAGCAGCCCTTCGGCTTCGTAGTAGCGCAGCATGCGGACGCTCACGCCGGTACGTTTCGACAGCTCGCCTATTTTCATCTCATCGTCTTGACTCTGACAGCGCTGTCACAGTTTAAGGTGCCGGCTCCTACATGTGAATCAGGAGCAGCGTGGCATGTCCATTGAAAACCGTCCCTATCAGGCCGCCATCAACGGCCGTCCGGTCACCGTCGCGGAGGTGACACCCCTGGCGTTCGCGGGGTTCGCGCACTTCACCGCGATGCAGGTGCGAAGCCGCAAGGTCAAAGGGCTCGATCTGCATCTGACCCGCCTGCGTGAAGCCTCCATCGAATTTTTTGGCGTGGCGGTGTCCGATCAACGGATGCGTTCCTATATCAAAGCGGCCATCGACACCGGGCCGGCGGATCAATCACTGACGGTCACGGTTTTCGTTGGTGGTGGTGAATTCAGCAGCCGCAGCATGGATACAGAGCCGGAGGTGCTGGTGCGCACCGATACTCCGGCGGAGGGCCCCCGGGGGCCGCTGAGGTTGAGCGTGGTGGAGCATGAACGTCCCCTGGCGGCGATCAAACATGTTGGCGAAGCCGGCAAGACCTACTGGCTGCATCAGGCCATCCGTCAGGGCTTTGACGACGCTGCTTTTCTCGACCGGCAGGGGCGATTGAGTGAAGCCACCATCTGGAATCTGGTGTTCTGGGATGGCGACGCGGTTGTCTGGCCCAGGGCGGCGATCCTGCACGGCACCATGATGGGCATGGTTCAGCGGCAACTGGATCGCCTTGGCATTGCCCAGCGTCATGAAGAGATCACTCTGGAGCGTCTTGGCGATCTGGCCGGGGCGGCGGTGATGAACTCATGGACACCGGGTATCGCGGTCACCGCCATTGGCGGGACCACGATTCCGGAGGCGGAGTCCTTCATGCGCTTGCTGCGCCGGTGCTACGAAGCCGAACCGGCCGTTTCCCTGGCAGAGCTGGAGCAACCAGTCTCGGGGACATGAATTCAGAGGTTGCTACAAGCTCCCACAGCGGCTTCGTAGTCTCCTCTGCAAGGGCGATTGGTCAGCCCGGCGGTGTGCGATTCACTGCGGTCAGGCGCCGGCGAATCTTTTCCTCCGGCGCCAGATCGGTGAATTCCTCCGCTTCGAACGGGTCGCCGCCCACCGGTGTGCCCTCATTGCGGTGATACAGATCCAGCAGCATATTGCGGCGATCTTCGCGCAGTTCTCGCACCAGTACGATCACCATCAGAAACAGCACCAGGGCGAACGGCAGGGCGGCCAATAGTGCCGCCGATTGCAGGCCCTTCAGCCCTCCGGCCGATATCAGCGTGATGCAGATGGCGGAAATCAGCACGCCCCAGGTCAGGCGTTTTTTCAGTGGTGGATTGAGAGAGCCCTGATCCGTCATCTGCGCCACGATGTAGGTGGCCGAGTCCGCCGAGGTGACCAGGAAAATGAACAGCAGCACCATGGTCAGGCCGCTGAGGAGATAGCCATAAGGCAGCATCTCGTACATTTTGAACAAACCGCTGGCAACGTCGTTGTGAACCACGGCGGCGAGGCCGGCGTTCTGGGTCAGGTCCAGGTCCAGCGCCGTGCCGCCGAATACGGCGATCCAGGCGCAGGCCAGCAACGGCGGCACCAGCAGCACGCCGAACACGAACTCCTTAATGGTGCGCCCGCGCGATACCCGCGCCACGAAGGTGCCGACGAACGGTGACCAGGCGATGACCCAGGCCCAATAGAACACGGTGAAGCGGTCCATCCAGTCGCCGCGCTCGAACGGGGGAATGGTCAGCGCCATTTCGATGAAGTTGCCGAAGTAATCACCCAGGCCGTTCACGAACACGTCGAAGATCCGCACGGTGGGGCCGGTGATCAGCATATAGGCCATCAGCGTCAGGCACAGCACCATATTCAGATTGCTGAGGATGCGGATGCCGCGGTCCAGGCCGGTATAGGAGGACGCCATGTAACACAGGAACATGGCGCCGAGGATGCCGACCTTGCTCCAGACATCATTGGGCCAGCCAAACACCGACTCCAGGCCGCCGTTCATTTGCAGCACGCCGAGCCCGAGAGACGTGGCGACGCCGGTGACGGTGGCGATCACCGCCATCACGTCGAGGGTATCGGAGGCGATCTGACGGCGTGGCAGGTCGCGCAGGGCCGGTTCCACCATGGTCGACACCAGCCCGGGGCGGTCTTTTCGGAACTGGAAAAAGGCGATGATCAGGCCCACCAGGGTGAACGCGGCCCATTGATTGACGCCCCAGTGGAAGAAACTGTACTGGATCGCCAGGGCAGCGGCTTGCCGGGTGCCGGGTTCGGCCAGACCGTGGGGCGGCTCCTGTAAATGCAGCATCGGTTCGGCCATGCCGTAGAACACCAGCCCGACGCCGAAGCCGGCGGAAAGCAGCATGCTGAGCCAGGAAAACAGACTGTAGTCCGGCGTGCTGTCCTGGGGGCCGAGGCGGATCTTGCCGTACTTGCTGAACGCCAGCACCAGCAGGAACACCACGAACACGAAGACGCTGAGCAGGTAGAACCAGCCGAAGTAGCGGCTCAGGCTGGATAACAAGGTGGCGGCGGTACTGGCGAAGGCTTTGGGGAAGGCGGCGCCGAGGGCGACCAGGGAAACGATGATGGCGGCGGAGGTCAGATAGACCCGCTGAGTCGATAGCATAGCCTCGTCCTTGGGGCGGAACGAACAACGAAAACCAGTCCTCTAGGGTGGCAGATCCGGCGGCGGAATGCATCCCGCCGGACCTTTGGGCCGATCAATCCCGCTGGCGGTCGTCCGGCTCCTCCGGCTCTTCGTCCTCCACCCCGGCGTCGGTGGCGGCCGGTTTTTCCGCGGCCGCCGGCGCCGTCGAGGCGGGGGCTTCGGGATCCTCCGTTTTCGCCGGTGAGTCACCGTCGGCGGGCTTCACGCTTTGCGCCTGCTCGGCCTTGGCCTCCACCTCCTCCGGGGTTTGCTCCTCGCCAAGCCGGTAAGCGGCGAAGCCGGCGTGTACCACCTGGTTAATGGCCATGCCCAGGATACGGCCGTCGTAGGGGGCGATGATGGCGCTGCCGGTGTTGGTGATGGGATCGGTGACGGTGCCGAGAATTTGCCCCTTTTTCACCTTGTCATTCAGTTTGACTTCCGACAGCAGGATGCCGCCCTGACTGGCGCGGATCCATTGCGATTCATAGAACACCGGCTGCGGCGCGCCCCAGAACCGGCGCGCTTTGCGCATACCAAGATTTTCCAGCAGGGTTTCCAGCGCCTGGACGCCGTAGCTGACCGCCTCTTCTTCCAGGCGATTGGGACCGCCGGCCTCCATCGTCACCGCCATGATGCCGTCGTCCACCGCCGCCCGTCTCAGCGTGCCGCGGGCGCCGCGGCCATGCAGCACGGTCATGCCGCCAAAGTGCTTGGCGAAAGCCAGAACATCCGGATTTTTCAAATCGGCGCGTAACTGCGGCTGGTTGATGCGTTTGAGCGAGCCGGTGTGCAGGTCCACCAGATACTCGCAATGCCGGATGATCTGATCATAGAGGGAATGGGCCACGCGGTCGGCGGCGCTGCCGGTGCCACGGCCGGGGAAATGGCGATTGAGATCGCGGCGGTCGGAAAGATAGCGCGAGCCATTGCGGAAGCCTTCCAGATTGACGATGGGCACGCCGATCAAAGTGCCGGACAGGGTTTCCGGCTCCAGGTCGTACATCAGACGGCGCACCATCTCGATACCATTCAACTCGTCACCGTGGACGGCGGCGGTCAGGCACAGGCGCGGGCCGGGTTTCTTGCCATGGGCCACCAGCACCGGCACCGGCGTGGCGATGGAAGCGAAGGATTGATCCGGTGTCCAGTGCAGCGTGGCGAAGCTGCCCGGCACCACGTTACGGCCCAGCAGCGATAGCGGCCGCACCGTCGGCGGCGGCTCCTCGGTGGAAGAGGGCGCCGGCGGCTCATGGCTGCCGGCGGTCACGGTGTCGACCACCTGCGTGTCGTCGACCACCTGTTTCGCGGGAGGATTGGCTGGAGCCGCGTGCGCCTCGGGTTCGGTGTCGTCGACGGGGCTCTCGTCGGCGTGCAGGGCCGGCCAGGGCGCCAGGACGGCCAACAGGGCGATGGTCAGGGACCAGCGTGCGGTCATGGTGATGTCTCAGCTGTTGAGCTGGTCGAGTGCCTCCCAACGGGCGTAGGCTTCGGCCAGCGTGTGTTCCAGTTCGGAGAGCCGTTTTTGCTCGGCGGCGATGGTTTCCGCGGCTTCCTTGTAAAAGGCCGGGTCCGACATCGTGCTTTGCAGCGCCTCCAGCGCTGCTTCCAGCTCTTCGATGCGAGCCGGCAAATCGCGCAACTCAAGCTGCTCCTTGTAGCTCAGCTTTTTGCGCGCCGGTTTCGCCGCTTCACTGCGTTCGGGGCGAGCGGCGGATTTGGCGGGTTTGACGGTTTCCGGCGCGGACGGTTCCGGACGTTGCCGCAACCAGTCCTCATAACCGCCCACATACCAGTGCGGATCGCCACCCTCGAACACCAGTGTCGAGGTCACCACATTGTCGATGAAAGCACGGTCATGGCTGACCAGCAGCAGGGTGCCCTGGTAATTCACCAATTGCTCTTCCAGCAATTCCAGGGTCTCCACGTCCAGATCGTTGGTGGGCTCATCCAGTACCAGCAGATTGAACGGCCGCGTGAACAGCTTGGCCAGCAGCAGGCGGTTGCGTTCGCCGCCGGACAGGGACTTGACCGGCTGACGGGCGCGGGCCGGCTCGAACAGAAAATCCTGCAGGTAACCCATGACATGTTTCTTACGGCCATCCACTTCCACTACATCGGAGCCTTCCGCCAGGTTGTCGATCACGCTTTTTTCGCCGTCCAGGCTGTCGCGCAATTGATCGAAGTAGGCCACTTTCAATTGGGTACCTTGCTTCACGCTACCGCTATCGGGCGCCAAGCGGCCCAGAAGAATACGGATCAAGGTGGACTTTCCGCAGCCGTTGGGGCCGAGAATACCGACACGGTCGCCGCGCAGCAGGGTCAGCGAGAAGTCCCGCAGCAGCGTCTGTCCGCCCACCGCATAGCTGAGGTGTTCCGCTTCGATCACTGTTTTACCCGAGCGGTCGCCCTGCTGGATGGAAAGGGCCGCCGTGCCCTGGCGCTGGCGTCGCTGCGCAGCCTCTTTACGTAACGACTGCAAGGCCCGCACCCGGCCCTCGTTGCGGGTGCGCCGGGCCTTGATGCCCTGACGGATCCAGCGTTCTTCCTGGGACAACTTCTTGTCGAACTCGGCCTGGTTTCTTTCTTCCACTTCCAGGGCCGCCTGCTTGCCTTCCAGATAACGATCGTAATCCCCGGGCCAACTGGTCAGCCGGCCGCGGTCCAGCTCGATGATGCGGGTGGCCAGGGCGCGAATGAAAGCGCGGTCGTGGGAGATGAACACCAGGGTCGCCGGGTAGTCGCGCAGGAAGCTTTCCAGCCAGCGGATCGAGTCGATATCCAGGTGGTTGGTCGGTTCGTCCAGGAGCAGCAGATCCGGTTCCTGCACCAGCGCACGGGCCAGCAGAACGCGGCGCTTCATGCCGCCGGAGAGGCCGGCGAAACGCTGCTCGCCATCGAGTTGCAGCTTGGAGAGCACCGTCTCCACCCGTTGGAACAGCTGCCAGGCGCCGGCGCTTTCGATACGGTCGCTGAGCTGCTGGAAGCGGGCCATCACCGCGTCGTCGCCATCGTTGAGCCTGTGGCTGAGGCGGTCGTGCTCGGCCAGCAGGCCGCCCAACTCGCCGAGACCCTGGGCCACCATCTCCTGGACACTGTGGTCCTGATCCTCGGGGACCTCCTGTTCCAGGCGCGCCACAACCAGGCCCTGGGTGCGCTCGATCTGGCCATCGTCCGCCTGCACCTGCCCATCCAGTACTTTCAGCAGGGTGGATTTGCCGGAACCGTTGCGGCCCACCAGGCACAGCCGTTCGCCGGGCTCGATGGTCAGGTCCAAATGGTCGAATAGTGGCTGGTCGCCGTAATCAAGCTGCAAGTCACGCAGAGTCAGCAATGGCATGGTGTCCGGTTACCGTGGTGTCGGGGAACGCGAGTCTAGCATTTTCCCGGTGCGTCATGGATGGGGGAGCAAGCCAGACCGAGATGGGACAGGACCCAGTCACGGCGTTCTCTTATCGTTCCCCGGGGCACCAGGAGCGGGCGGTAGCCCTGGTTAAGGTAAGTGTCCCATAACACCTGGAACGTGCGCTCGGCTTCCGCCAGTGTCTGCTTGCGTTCCTGGTCGTGCCGGTAGATGTCGGGCCAGGGCGGCAGCATCAGTACTTCCGGCGCATAACGGTAGCGCCGCGCGGCCCAGCGCAGGGTGGCGCTCTCCCGCAGCCGTTCCAGGCGGGCATAGCCGAGCACATCCACCACACCCCGGTCGAAGAATACCGGTCCGCCACGGCGGCTGTACCGCCGGTACTGCCGCCGGTCCCGGTCCAGCATGGCGGCGGCGAAGGCCTGGCGGTTTCGCCAGGGCAGGGCATCACCAGCAAGCGCCCGTTGTTGTCGAATCACCGCCCGCCCGGATTCGGTGACGGTGAGGTAACCAAGCCCGGCCAGGGCCTGGAGCAAACTGGTCTTGCCGGCGCCGGGGCCACCGGACAATACAATAGCCCCGCCATGGGGGAGGCGGTGAGTGAGCATGATGGAATTTCCTGGTTAGAGAAGAGAGGGGGGCATCTGTGGGAGCTTGCCTGCAAGCGAATCTTCTCGCCGGAAGTCCATTCGCTTGCAAGTCAGCTTCCCACAGCGGCGTTGTAGCGGACGCCGAATTCATGCTTCCAAGGCCAGAAGAGCATCCGTGCTCGCTGCTAGAAGGGAAGCCTGCTGTGTACCTGATTTTCCCGCCGGTGGTCAGGCGTCCGTCTGTGGGTCGCTGTTTCCGGATTCGCGGCGCTCGCCGGGGATGGTCAGGTTGTCGCCGCCATTGATACTGCGAATGTGAATATCCATCTGGCTGAAGGCGATTTCCACTCCCTTTTCCCGGCACAACTGATCGATACGGCGATTGAGTTCGTCGGTGGTGCTCAGGCGATCGCCGATTTCCTTCACGTAGACCCTCAGTTCGTGATCCAGCGTGCTGGCGCCGAAGCCCATGAACAGGATCATCGGCTCCGGATCCTTCATCACTTTAGGATGATCGCGGGCCACGGTCTGGAGAATCTCTCGACAGGTGTTCAGGTCCGAGCCATAGGCGAAACCGACGGTGATGATCAATCGCGTTACCGTGTCACTCAGCGACCAGTTAATCAACTGTTCGGTAACGAAGGTCTGGTTGGGGATGATGATTTCCTTGCGGTCGAAATCGATCACCGTGGTGGCGCGTACCCGCACCCGGCTGACGGTGCCTGACAAGGTGCCGATGGTGATCACGTCACCGATACGAATAGGCCGCTCGAACAGGATGATAATGCCGGAAACAAAGTTGGCGAAAATCTGCTGCAGACCAAAGCCCAGCCCGACGCCGAGAGCGGCCACCAGCCATTGCAACTTGTTCCAGGTCAGCCCCAGCGAGCCCAGTACCACCATCACACCCAGAGCGATGATGACGTAGGACAACAGCGTGGTGGTGGCGTAACTGCTGCCCTGTTTCAGGTTCATCCGCGATAACAACAGCACCTCCAGCAGGCCGGGCAGGTTCAGTGCCAGCATTAACGTCACCACGGTGGCGGCGAGCGCGAACATGACGTCGCCGAGACTGATCGGAACCTGGGTGAGCGTGCTGCCGCTGCCCTCGGTGGTTTCCCACAGGAGAATGTTCTCGGTATAGGAAAAGGCACTGAGGATATCCGCCCAGACCCAATAGAACAGGAGGCCGAAAACCACCACCAGCGCCATGCGGATCAGGCGCAGGGACTGCTGATTGACCCGCTCCAGATCCAATTGCGGTTCTTCCACCTCGATGCCTTCCACGCTGGTTTCCTTGGCGTCGCTGTCCCGTTGCGCCAGGGCTCTTTTGTAGGCCAGCCGCTGCGCCGCCACCGCCAGACCGCGCACCGCGGTGGCGTCGATCAGGGTCCACAACAGCAGCAGATAGAAGCTGTCGATGATGCGTCCGGACAAACGCACCGTGGTGTAGTAGTAACCCAGGCCGATGACCACGATCAGCGCGAAGGGGAGGCCGCCGCATACCAGCGCCGCTATGGTTTTGTAAGCGGTGGAAAAACGGGTGATGGGAAAATGCAACGCCACCCGGGTGAGCATGATACCCATGACCGCCAGCCCGAACACCATGATAACCAGGCCAATACGGTCGTTGTTGAGCTGCGCCGGCCATTGTTCGCCGAAGGCGATGATGAGGGTCATCGGCACCATTGCCAGGCCCACCGCCAGCAAGCGTCGGCGCAGCTGGGTGTTGCCGTCGGCGGACCAGCGAAAATGCCGTTGCGCGATGCCGTCACGGGCCAGCAACCGGTAGCACATTTCGAACACCAGCCACAGCAGCGCCACTTTCAGCAGAGCCGCGCCCAACACCGTGGACAGCGTGCCGGGCTGAATCCACAGCCCCCAGGCGAGCAGGCTCAATACCAGTGGCCCGGGGGCGCACATCAGCGCCGTCATCAGGATCGCCAGTGGCGTATGCAACTGACTGTCCCGTCGGAGAAAACCAATGTCGCTGTTCAGTTTGCGGATGCGGGTACGCAGCCGTCGGCGCCACCACATCAGCGCCGCCGCGAATGTGGCCGGCAGCAGCAGCCAGGGCCACTTGTCCTTCAGTAATGCCAGGGCGTCCTTGCCCATCCGCAACCAGGGCATGGCGTTGACCTGATCCCGGACCTGAGCCGGAAACTCCCTTAGCCAGGACAGATTGATCGGTTGGGTGCTGGGCATCCAGAAAGTCTGCTCGGAGATGGTGTCGTGCAGATTGCGGGAAACATCCCCCAACTGATCCTGTACCAGGTTGAGCCGTACCAGCAGATTCAGCTTGCGCCCCAGTTCGGTGTCCAATTGATTAAGCAATTCCACGTGGATGTCATGCAGACTTCCCAGGGCATCCTGCAGAGCGGCGCGGTCTTCCGGTGAGATGTCCTGGTCATCGATCCGGACAATGCTGGCTTCCGTTTGCTGGCGCTGCTGGCTGGTTTCAAACTGGCGCAGACGGGTGTCGCCGATGGCTTTGGGCAGGCCTTCCCGGGGCTTGAAATCCGGTAAATTCTTCTGCTGCTCGTACAGAATCCGTGACAACAGCAAACTGCCGTCGAGCATGCGAATCTGGTCGTTGACGGTGGTGGAAAGCGCCCGAACCCGATCCAGCTGGGTTTTGGTGGCCACGTTTTCACGCAGCAGATCATTGACTTCCTCGCTGGTCTGAACCAACTGTTTGCGCAGGGCCTTGTTGCGCTCTTCCGCCGCCGCCAGCTCGGGGTGATCGGCCACTTCGGCGGGCAGGTCCACGGAGGCCGCTTGCAATTCATCCTGCAGTTGCTGTTGGCGCCGCTGGTTGATCAGCGGCTGCAGCACATCCAGCTGTTTCTGGATCAGTTCCGCATCCGCTTCCAGCACCCGCTGTTGCAGGCGTGAGCGCTGTTCGCTGGCGCTGGCCGCGGCCAACTCCTGGTTGCGCAGTTCAATACGGGAATCCAGCGCCGCCAGCTTGACTTGCAGGTTCTGCACTTCCGTGTCACTCAGCGTCTCCTCCGCCGAGGGGCGGTTCAACTGCCGGCGAATATCGTCGGCTTCCGCGAGACTGTCGCTGATGGTGTTCTGGGCGCGCTCCGGCAGGGTTTGGGAACTGGTCACATCGCTGGCGGTGGCCGCCAGCTTTTCCTGGTTGCGTTCCAGCGCCTGCAGCTTCTGTCCGAGCTCTTCCGCCAGAGCGGAAATCGACAAGCTCTGATAGCGTTCGGCCCAGTCGATGCTGCTTTCGCGGCGAATCTTTTCCAACTCGTCCTGAAGCGCGGCTTTCTCCCGCGGCAGCGAGTTTTGCTGCTCCTCAAGCTTTTTGATCTGCTCGTGATTGGCGTCGATTTCCTTGCGCAGCTTCAGCGTCTCTTCCAAAAGGGCGCGTTCTGGTGCCGGTTCACCCTCCTTCTGGGTATCGGCGTTGTCGCCCCCCCC